>Ga0131853_10001030_pt1 | contig 50655 bp, 34 predicted proteins | sample TergutLab28metaG_FD_92764 | JGI IMG/M metagenome (GOLD analysis project Ga0131853, IMG submission 92764) | Labiotermes labralis P1 segment gut microbial communities from Petit-Saut dam, French Guiana - Lab288 P1 (version 2) (version 2) | ecosystem: Host-associated > Arthropoda: Insects >...
GACTGTGTTTATGGTTAAGCATATTAGTCTAAGAGCATTTCTTATTACTCAATTGAAAAAAACCTAGCAGACAAGCCCTTTCTCAAGGGTTTCCTCATAGGCTTTTTATGGGGTTTGTTATAGCAGAGTTTACACAGTTGGTTCGCGAAGCGGAATTGCCGGATGCCTCACTGGAGCCTTTAAAAACAGAAAACGCAGTAGCGCGTATATTATCTGGAGAATTAGAATACCTGCTGAACGAAACCGACCCGGAGTGCTGGATGTTTATTGACAGCCTTCGGTTACTTCCGGAAAGTGAGGAACTGATTTTGCAGATTGAAGATTTTGATTTTAAGGCTGCAGCAGAAACGCTTGCCAAGCTTAAAAAACTATGGAAATTATTCTCGGCATTGCTCCTGAAGTAAATAAAAGTTATTAAAGAACAAGTCTAAAATTTTTGCTGTACACATAACACATCTTCTATGAACAAAAGTAATAAATAATGAATTAGATAAAAAATAAGTAATTCATTATCTGTATTTTAAATATTTTCCTTCGGTAAGAAGTTGTCCAATTTGTGTTTGTCTGACTGTTATGCAGTTTTATTCAAACACTTTATAGCGACTTCTTTTTTTTATTTATAATTAATACACCTATAATGTTTTTACTAATTTTGCGACTGATTCAATTTATAGAATAAAAATATATAACATCTTATATACGATATTTTCATTTGTCATTATATAAAAACAGTTTATTTCCGAAAGTACATGATTTAAGAAGATTGATATTTTTTTCATACTAAGGTAGCATTATGCCACCTTATGGTAAGGAGATATGTATATGCAAAAACAACCGCCTGTTTGGATTGATATTAAAAAAATGCGGACCGACCGAGGGTGGCTTCAATGGGAAACCGCCGACAAATTGGGAATAACCCGCGCTCATTTATCTGCTATTGAAAATAGGAAAAAAGGAGTTTCAATGAAGCTGATGACAGTAATTATCAAGGTATTTAATGTTAAGTATGAGGATTTTATCGCAAGAAATGGATAATTAATTTACAAATGGAATTTTAGTTAAAATTTTGTAGGATGTATGTGGCATGAACGTCAAAAGAATTAAAAAGAAGGATATGACATGGAAAAAATAAAAGATGAATTGCGACAAGAAATTGTCGAAAATCAAAAAAGATTCCATGTGGATTATATTCAATCTTAACGATATGGAGTATAGCATTAACGTCAATTATGTCTTGTATGTCGAGCAAATAGATGAAATTAATCTTGCTGCAAACATGAAAAACCATTGTCCGGGAACTACCCAGTCACGCGTCGATTTGATAGAGCTTCTGGATTTGCGTGCTTTATTTGGAATGGGTGGCTATATATCAACCAAATCCGGTAAGCAAGACAAATCCATAAACATAATATTCATCGAAACAGACGGCATAAAATGCGGTTTAATCGTTGAGCAATTAATATTGGTGGAGCAAATAACAAATTTTGAATTAGGGCTAATAAGAGAAATTGAAGGAACTGTTGTTTCAAAATATATCAGCCAAACAGCAAAATGAGAAGAATTGGATAGCCCTGTATTTATAATCAATCCTGAGAGCTTAAACACGTTTTAATTATTAATTAGGGAAATGTAAAATAATCGGGGATAGGTGGGGAAAAAATGAATATTAGAAGAAGAATACTTGTCCCCATGATTGCGCTGACGATTGGGAGCTGTGTTACTGTTCTTACTTTTTCCATGATTCTTTTCAACAGAGAATTAAGCAATGCTAAATATAACATTATCGATGTCGCTGCAATGGTAGTGGAAAATGAAATAGACGAACTAAAAATCAAAGCACAAATTGCGGCGTTTGGAATGGCAAAAAATCCGGATTTAATTGAAGCACTGTTAAATAATGACCATGAAAAAATAGCAAGTGTGGCAATTGCCTTAAAATCCATAACCTCGCTTGATTATTGCGTGATAATTGACAGCAACGGATATGTATTGACAAGGACTCACGAACCCCAAAACCACGGTGATAATGCCGCTCATTTGCCCCATGTTAGATCGGCACTTGACGGTGTAAGCGAAGCGCATATTATGCCAGGACCTACTGTACGACTTGGAGCAAGTGCCGGTGCACCCATATATGACAGTAACATGAATATGATAGGCGTTGTATCTTTGGGGTTTAGGTTAGATTCTCAAGATTTTGTTTATAGATTGAAAGAGATTACAGGATGCGAAATTACAACATTTTTACATAATGAGCGCATTTCCACAACTCTTTTTGATGAAGAAGGAGTATACGCGATAGGGACAATGGCATCGGACGGTATAAGCGATAAGGTTTTGATGGGAGAGCCTCATGTCGGTATAACACAGCTTTTTGGTAGCAACGTACTTTCTAAATACATTCCGTTATACGGAGCGAATGACGAAATAGTCGGGATGATGTTCGTCGGATATGATACAACCGAAAATGATAAAAAAATAATTTTTTTCATGGCTATTGGAATTTTACTAACGATAATGGTGCTTGCAGTATGCGTAGTAATAGCGATGTTTATTTCCAGAGTTGTGGAACGCCAGTTGAACAAGGCACAGGATAAAATTGCCGAGGAAATGGAAAAAGCAAAAAAACTGACGCATTGGTATGAATCAATCCTTGATACAACACCACTCCCAATTTCCGTTACCGATGCTGACATGAATTGGACGTTTGTTAATAAAGCCGCCGAAGAATTTGTTGGAACTCGCTTAGAAAATATGTTGGGTAAACCATGCAACAACTGGGGTACCCATATATGTAATACGACCGAGTGCGGTATAGCTTGTGCTAAACGGGGTTTGAATAAAACATTTTTTACACGCGAAGATAAATCATATCAAGTTGATGTTGGAATATTAAAGGGCTTGGACAATGAAACAATCGGATTTATAGAAATTGTGCAGGATGTTACGCATATCAGTGAGAGAGAAAAAGAACTCGCCCACACTCATGCGCTGATTGAACTTCAGCTTACTAAATTGAACCTGATGGTTAAAGCGGCAAAAATCGGTTTGTGGGACATGGAAATCGTGAAGGATGACCCTGTCAATCCTGCGAACATTTTTATGTGGTCTGACGATTTTAGGCATATGCTAGGATATACAGACGAAGAAGATTTCCCGAATATCCTAAGAAGTTGGAGCGACCTACTTCACCCGGACGATAAAGAAAGAATCTTTGACGCTTTCACCAGGCACTTGCTTGACGTGACCGGAAAAACACCGTATGACGTGGAATATCAATTATTAAAGAAAAATGGTGAATATTCTTATTACCGAGCTTCCGGCGAAACTATCCGTGATAAAGACGGCAAAGCCATCCGAACTGCGGGCGCATTAATTGATATAACCGAAGCAAAAGTATATCTCGCCGAAATAGAAAAGGCTCAAGAGAGCCTACGCCAAGCTCGCGATACGGCAGAAACCGCAAATCGAAGTAAATCTATCTTTTTAGCTAATATGAGCCATGAAATTAGAACCCCTATGAACAGTATCATAGGGTTTTCAGAGCTTGCACAGGATGATGATATTTCGCCTAAAACCAAACAATACCTTGCCAATATTTCGGATAATGCAAAATGGTTGCTTAATATCATAAACGATATATTAGACAGTACAAAAATTGAATCAGGTAAAATAGTCCTAGAGCATATCCCCTTTGATTTACATGATGTAATTACTCAATGCCAATCAGCAATTTTACCTAAGACTTTGGAAAAAGGAATTACTTTATATTGTTATGTCGAGCCATTCACTGGAAAAAAGTTGCTGGGCGATCCGGTCAGACTTCGCCAAGCGATTATGAATCTACTTTCAAATGCTGTGAAATTTACAAATAACGGAAAGGTTAAACTCCTAACTTCAGTTATAGCTTCTAACGATAAATACGCAACTATAAATTTTGAAATAAAAGACAGCGGTATTGGCATGAGTACAGAGCAGATTGCGAATATATTCGAGCCTTTTATGCAGGCAGATAACAGCATTACGCGAAGATTCGGCGGCACAGGGCTGGGGCTTGCCATAACAAAAAGCATTATCGAAATGATGGGCGGTACGCTGGAAGTAGAAAGCGAACTTCACGTCGGTAGTAGGTTTAGCTTTACTTTGACGTTTACATTAATTGATGATACTGTCGATATACCGTCTCAAAAAATTATGTTCAATGACATCGAAAAGCCTAATTTTATTGGCGAGGTTTTAATTTGTGAAGATAACGGATTGAATCAACAGGTAATTTCCGAGCATCTAGTACGCGTGGGTCTAAAATCTGTAGTGGCACATGATGGAAAAGAAGGTGTCGATGTTGTTACGAGACGTATGCGAAGTAGTGAAAAACCTTTTGATTTAATTTTAATGGATATACATATGCCCGTGATGGACGGTTTAGAAGCCGCCACTAAAATCACTGAATTGGGTATAAAAACGCCTATATTAGCTTTAACTGCGAATATAATGTCCAACGACTTAGAACTTTACAAAACAAATGGAATGATTGATTACCTTGGTAAACCGTTCACTTCACAGGAATTATGGAAATGTTTAATCAAATATCTTCCTGCGGTGAATTTTACTGCCGTGGACAAAAATCGGCAATTATCGGAAGAGGATAAATCATTAAAACAATTGCGCGTTTATTTTGCTAAAAATAATAAAACAACCTTCACAAAAATTATGCAGGCTTTAGATGATGGCAATATAAAACTGGCTCACAGATTGTCGCATACATTAAAAAGCAACGCAGGTCAAATTGGTGAAAAACGATTACAAGAAGTAGCAGCTGAAGTAGAAGCAATATTATCGGACGGAGAAAACCGGCTTAATGAAGAGCAAACAAACGTTCTTGGAACCGAACTGAAATCCGTTCTCGAAAGGTTAGAGTGCTTGTTGTTAGACTCTGACACAAAAAATAGCATAGAAACTAATGTTGAAGAAATGAAAAAAATAATCGAAAGATTAGAGCCTATGCTGATTAAAAGCAACCCAGAGTGCATGAAATTGCTAGACGAGATTCGTACCATACCGGGAGCCGAGGGACTTGCGCATCATGTAGAAGAGTTTGAATTTAAGAGCGCGCTTGATGAGCTTAACAAATTAAAAGAAAGGCTGGAACAAAACAATGAATAATACTGACAAGAATAGCGTTCTCATAATAGATGACGAAACGACTAACATTATTGCGCTAACAAATATTTTAACTCCGGAATATGAAATTTACGCGGCAAAAAATGGATTAAACGCCATTAAATTGGCAAAAGAGCATTTACCCGATGTGATTTTACTTGATGTTCTTATGCCGGAAATGGATGGTTACGAAGTGATTTCAATTTTGAAAGCCTCGGAGGATACACGGGCAATCCCGGTCATTATCATATCGGGACTTGGAAGTGCTGAGGCTGAAGAAAAAGGATTGATTTTAGGAGCTTCCGATTATATATCAAAACCTTTCCATTCTTCGATTGTTAAAATACGAATTCAAAATCAGATTCAATTTTCAAGCCAATTCAATATTGTAAAGGCACTCAGCTTGATGGACGAACTGACAGGCTTGTATAACAGACGCGGATTTGATTCACGGTTGCGTTTGGAATGGAATCGAGCGAGAAGAGAGCAAATTCCAATCAGTATAATGATGATTGATATAGATTATTTCAAGAAGTACAACGATGGGTACGGTCACATGCAAGGCGATGTGGCTTTACAACGCGTAGCTAAAATCATTGAACGAGTATTAAAACGTCCGGCTGATTTTTGTGCACGTTGGGGCGGTGAAGAATTTATCGCATTGCTGCCAGACACCGCTTTACCCGGAGCTTTAATCGTTGCTGAAGAAATCCGCAAAAATATTGAAGATGCCCAAATTCCTTGTGACAATGGCTATATTACTAAAACAACGGTAAGTATTGGAGTAAATACTATTATGCCAAAACAGGATGTTTTAGTTCGTGATTTTATTACCGGAGCAGATAGTGCTCTTTATTCCGCTAAGGACTCCGGCAGGAATCGAGTATGTAAATACGAAAAATGCGGTATATAAAATCGAACAAGCGGTTTTGAAAAACGAGGAAGGTGTAACATTATGAATAAAACAGAAAAGAATAACGTGCTTATTATTGATGACGAAACATCTAATATTATAGCTCTGACGAATATTTTGAGCACGGAATATGATGTTTACGCAGCAAAGAATGGGATAGATGCAATTAGACTAGCAAAGGAACATTCGCCTGACTTAATATTGTTAGATGTTCTTATGCCGGAAATGGATGGTTACGAAGTGATCGCCGCATTGAAAAGTGCTGAAATGACGAGAACTATTCCGGTAATTTTTATCACGGGTCTTGATAACATAGATGCTGAAAAAAAGGGACTGACTTTGGGCGCCGCAGATTATATACCGAAACCATTTAATCCCGATATTGTAAATCTAAGAGTACGGAATCAATTAAAAATTGTAAATCAAATACGAGCACTTGAAGAACGGGACGAAATGGAGCGTAAGCTGAACGAAATACAGGAGCTTAAAACCAACCTTGTCGCCGCAAAAGAACTTGCTGAGCATTCAAGTCGTGCTAAAAGTGAATTTCTCTCTCGTATGAGCCATGAGATGCGAACCCCTATGAATGTCATTATGGGTATGATGCAAATCATTAAAATGCGGGGTATACCGGATAATACTAAAAAATATTTTAATGAAATCGATATTGCTTCCGGCCATCTTCTACGCTTAATAGACGATGTTCTTGACGTATCCGGCATGGAATATGGCGTGTTCAAACTTTCTGAAGCGGTTATAAATATAGAAAAAATGCTTAATGAAGTATTGGAATCGGCTAAATATAACGCCTCATTAAAGAAACAAATATTAAATTCAAACCTTGAGTTTACATTGCCTGCATCATACATAGGCGATGAAAAACGCATTAAACAAGTAGTCACCAATTTGCTGGCAAATGCAGTTAAATATACGCCTGAACACGGCAAAATATATTTTGACGCTCGTGTACTGAACGAAGAAAACGGAATAATTACATTACAAATCGAAGTTACAGATAACGGAATAGGCATATCGGAAAAACAGCAAAAAGAGCTTTTTAAAATCTTTGAACAAGTGGATGGCAGCAATACTAGGAAACACGGCGGTATCGGAATCGGGCTTGCCTTATCGAAGCGTATCGCTCTAATGATGTGCGGAAATATATTGGTTGATTCCGAGTTGGATAAGGGAGCGAAATTTACGTTTACCTGCAAATTACAAAGAGCTAAATAAATATAAAAGAGAAATTTTGGGGTGATAATCATAAATATAAATAAAATAAAATTTAACCGTATAGCCGTATGGTGCATGATTATTACCATATTATTTTCGTTATTTTTATCAGGCTGCGTTAATTCAAAAAGAGATGAACCTGTGATGTTTACTTCATATAAGGACATTCCCGGAGTAACAGAGGATGAAATAGAGGCAATAGAAGCACTAAGGAAGCAATTTGAATATTTCGCTTACGGGATGCCGCTTTCTACCGAGGCTTTTATAAATGAATACGGAGAAATCAGAGGGTTTACCGCTTTAATTTGCGAATGGCTGACAGAATTGTTCGATATTCCCTTCTTACCTGTACTTGACGATTGGCTTGACATAATCAAAGACCTTGAAACAGGAAATTTATCATTTACCGGCGAACTAACACCTACGGAAGCGCGCATGGAAATATACTCCATGACCAGCCCTATAGCTATGCGTCCTTTAAAAGTTTTTCGTTTGGCAGGCAGTGAAACTCTCTCGGAGATAACGGTCAGTCGTCTACTGCGTTGCGGTTTTATTAAGGGTACAGCTACGATAAATGCCGTTTCCTTTGAAATGGAACCAAATACATTTGAAGTTATTGAGTTGGATGACTTCAGTTTTGTTTATGACGCGCTTAAAAGCGGAAAGATAGACGCTTTCTATTACAGTGGAGTAGCTGAAGTAAACTTTATCAAATACGACGATATCATTTCAGAATTCTTTCCGTTAATTTTCATGCCGGTTTCCTTGACAACTCAAAACCCTGCGTTGGAGCCGATTATTTCAGTCGTGGAAAAAGCAATGCAAAGCAGCGGAGCAAGATATTTAATTGAATTATATAACATCGGATATCAGGAATATTTGAAATACAAGTTATTTCATCAACTCACAGAAGAAGAACGTGTATACATAAAAAACAATCCGGTCATACCAGTTGCAGCGATTTATAGCAATTATCCTGTTTGTTTTTATAACTCGCGCGAAAATGAGTGGCAAGGAATCTTTTTTGACTTGTTAGATGAGATTGAGGCAATCACCGGGCTTTCCTTTGAGCTTATTAATGACCAGTACACAGAATGGTCGCCTATGCAAGAAATGCTTAGGAATAGAGAAGTCGCCTTTGTTGCGGACTTAATTTGGACAAAAGCTCGTGAAGAACATTTTATATGGACGAATACATCTATACAAAATGACTATTATGCTCTTATATCCAGAACAGACCACCACAACATTTCAATCAATGAAATACTGCATACGAAGATAGGTTTGACCCGTGATACTGCTTATACGGCTATGTTTAAGCAGTGGTTTCCAGGACATGAAAACACTATTGAATATGATGGTATCGAGGAAACATTCAACGCATTGCGGAACGGTGAAGTGGATATGGTTATGACTACAGAAAGAAGGCTTATGTTCCTGACGCATTACCAAGAACTTACCGGATATAAGTTAAACTTTGTATTTGACCAAGACATTAGCACAAGATTTGGTTTTCACAAAGACGAGGAGGTGCTTTGCTCGATAATCGACAAAGCTCTCAAATCCATTGACACAAAAGGAATTTCCAATCGGTGGATGCGAAATACCTTCGATTACCGCGCAAAGGTAGCAGAAGCACAACGTCCTTTATTTATAGGCTTATCCGCAATGCTTGTTTTTGTTCTTTCTCTTGTCGCAGTTCTTTTTGTGAGAAGCCGCCGTTCAGGAAAGCAATTTGAAGTGCTTGTGCGGGTACGAACACATGAACTTGAACTGGCTTCCCGTGCCAAGTCTAATTTTCTTGCAAATATGAGTCACGAAATACGGACACCAATGAACAGCATCGTAGGATTTTCTGAATTAGCTTTAGATGACGATATTTCTCTTAAAACCAAAAATTATCTAACTAATATACTTGATAATTCCGAATTACTTTTGCAAATCATAAACGATATTTTAGATATTTCAAAAATTGAATCGGGCAAAATGGAGTTAGAAAAAATACCCTTTGATTTACACGAATTGTTTTCTACCTGCCGAAAAGTCACTATGCCTAAAGCCACAGAAAAAGGACTTTTATTGCACTTTTATGCAGAGCCATCCTTAGGTAAAATGCCACTTGGCGACCCGACAAGACTGCTTCAAATTCTTTTGAATCTCCTTTCTAACGCTATAAAATTTACTAAAGAAGGAACAGTCAAAAGTAAAGCGTCTATAAAAGACATGACTGATAAAACCGTCACCATACTTTTTGAAGTAAAAGATACCGGTATTGGTATTTCGGTAGAACAAATGGAAAGCATATTTAATCCTTTTACGCAAGCAGAATCCGGCACGACACGCAAATATGGTGGAACCGGGCTTGGGCTTACCATAACGAAAACATTAGTGGAACTAATGGGAGGTCTGCTTTGCGTGGAAAGTACCCCCGGAACCGGTAGTAAGTTCAGCTTTGAAATTACTTTTGATACCGTAGAAATTAAGAATGGAGAATTAATAAATAAAAAAACTACGCAAATTGAAATGAAAAAGCCCATTTTCGAGGGTGAAGTATTATTGTGCGAAGATAATACAATGAATCAACAAGTCGCTTGCGAACACCTCGCAAGAGTAGGTCTAAAAACAATAGTTGCCGAAAACGGTAAAATCGGAGTGGATATGGTTCAAAGCCGTATGCAAAAAGGTGAAAATCAATTTGATCTTATTTTTATGGATATACATATGCCCGTGATGGACGGTCTTGAAGCTGCAGCGAAAATATATGAGTTGAATACAAGTGTACCAATAGTGGCAATGACGGCTAATATCATGTCCGGTGATAGTGAGTTATATGAAATGAATGGCATGAAGGATTATGTGGGCAAACCATTCACATCTCAGGAACTATGGCATTGCTTGATGAGATATTTTAAGCCTTTGAATTGGCATATCGAAGATGAAGAACAGCAAGGAAAGGCTGACGATGAACTTCGTTCAAAGCTAATTTATAGGTTTATTGAGACCAATAAAGAAAAATTTAACGAAATAACGGACGCAATAAAAGCAGGCGATATAAAACTGGCTCATAGGTTGTCGCATACTTTGAAAAGTAACGCTGGTCAGTTGAATAAAACACTTTTGCAGCAAGCAGCTGAAGAAATTGAAAACAATTTGAAAGATGGGATAAACCTTGTTACTCCTCAACAGATGGAAGCTTTTAAAAACGAGCTAAACACAGTTATTACGGAACTTATTCAAACGATTAATGAACCAATTACACCTGTTGTAACAGAACCATTGAATCGTGCAAATTCATACAAACTGCTAAGTGAGTTAAAACTATTATTAAAAGATAACGACCCTGAATGTCTGTCATTTATAAATGACCTCCAGTCAATATCAGAAAGCAAAAAATTAATAAAGCAAATAGAAAATTTCGATTTCAAGCCAGCAATTGATTCTCTTGATGAATTAATGAAAAAAGTGGAGATATAAATATGAATAAAACGACCACATCGGATAAGTCAGTAAAAAAGCACGGAACAAACATGGGCATTAGAAAAAAAATCTATGTTCCTATGATAATTCTGACGATTGTATGTTGCATAGCCGTTCTTATTTCTTCTATATTGCTTTTCAACAGAGAGTTAAATAATTCTATACACGATAAAGTGGACATCGCCATGAATGTTGTTGAGTATGAAATTGCCGATTTAATCGTAAAAGCACGGCTTGCTGCGTTTGCAATGTCGGACAACCAAACATTGAGTGAATTAATTTTAAATAATGACCGCGACGAAATTTTAAGCATATCAAACGAACTTAAAACACTGGCTCAGCTTGATTTTTGTACGGTACTAGATCACAGCGGTATAGTCCTGACAAGAACACATGACCCCGATAATTACGGAGATAGTCTTGCGGAGCTTTCACATGTAATACCGGCACTTGAAGGAAGAATTGAATCGTATATTGTACAGGGCGTAACTATAAGCCTTGGCGTTATGGCGGGCGCACCTATATATGATGCTAATGGGGACATTGTGGGCGCTATATCTTTAGGATTCAGATTGAATTGTCAAGATTTTGTTTATAGCTTGAAAAATCTGACAGGCTGTGAAATAACTGTTTTTTTGGATGATAAACGAGTTGCATCAACTGTTATAGGAGAAGATGGTGAATATGTCTTAGGAACAACTGCACCAGATATCATAATTGAGAAAGTATTGATGGGGGGAGATTCATTTTTAGACAGAATCCAACCTTTCGGTAAAAATATGTTAGCTAAATATTTCCCGTTATACGGAGTGAATGATGAAATTGTAGGTATGGTGTTCGTAGGGTATTACACGGAAGAAGATACAAATAAAATTATTTTTTTTATAATGAGTGGTGTATTTATAACATTTGCTGTACTTGTAGTGTGCCTCATTCTCGCAAGGGTTATTTCCGGGGTTATTGAACAACGATTGGAAAAGACGCACAAGCACACAATGATTATGCTTGATTCCTCGCCGCTATGCGCTCAAATATGGGACAGAAATTTCATTACTATAGATTGTAATGAATCGGCTGTAAGACTGTATGGACTTAAAGATAAACAGGAATATAGAGATGAATTTATGGAAAACTGCTCGCCTGAATATCAGCCTGACGGTCAGCGCTCCGATATAAAAGCTGTGAAGCTCGTACAACAAGCATTTGAGGAAGGATACTGTGTTTTCGAATGGATGCACAAAATGGTTAGAGAGGATACGCTAATACCCTCTGAAGTTACACTTGTCCGAGTGGAATCTGATGACGGTGATGTCGTGGTGGGATATACAAGAGACTTAAGAGAGCAAAAAGCATATCTCGCACAAATCCGTGAAGCAGATGAACTAACACAGATTATGTTTAATGTGACACCGATGAGTTGCGTTTTATGGAACAAAGACCTTAAAGTCACAAATTGCAATGAAGAAGCGTTAAATTATTTCGGAGTTTTACAAGTAGAAGATTTAGAGGAGAAAGTTGCCGATTTATCGCCGGAGTTTCAGCCAAACGGTGTTTTAAGTGTACAAGGCGAGCGTGAAATGGTTAAAAAAGCTTTCGCAGATGGCTATGTTTGCGCAGAATGGTTGTATCAGTCAATTAACAAGGAGCCTTTACCTTGCGAAATTACTCTTGTCCGAGTAAAATACAAAGATGACTTTTTAGTTGCCACTTACATTAGGGACTTGAGTGAACATAAGCGAACGATGGCGGAAATAGAAAAGCGTGATAAGCTGATGTTTTCTGTAAATCAAGCTGCTACAATTCTACTAAGCTCACAACACGACAAATTCACACATGACTTGCATTATAGTTTGGGGTTAATAGCGGAAAGTGCCGATGTTTCGCGTGTACGCATTTGGGAGAATCATATCATTGACAATCGGTTGTATTGTACACAGCTATATGAGTGGTCGGAAGATGCCGAGCCGCAGCAGGGTAATAAATATACTATGAATATTTCATATGATGACAACATTTCGGGCTGGGAAGATATTTTATCACGCGGTGATTGCATCAACAGTATTGTGCGCGAAATGTCTCCCGCAGAACAGGCTCAATTATCGCCGCAGGGAATATTATCACTTTTAGTCGTACCTGTGTTCCTTGATGATCGTTTTTGGGGATTTTTAGGCTTTGATAGTTGCCGTCAAGAACGCATTTTTTTAGATAGTGAACAAACGATATTACGCTCAGGGAGTTTAATTATTGCCAACGCTTTGGTTCGTCATGATATGAACGAAAACCTTCGTGATACCGCCGCAAAGTTAGAATCTGCAGTAGAGGAAGCACATAACGCAAATACCGCAAAAAGTGCCTTCTTAGCAAATATGAGCCATGAAATAAGAACTCCTATGAATAGTATCATCGGTTTTTCTGAACTTGCGCAAGATGACGATATTCCAATTAAAACTAGAAAGTTTTTGAGTAATATACAAGGTAGTGCTGTGTGGCTACTTAATATTATCAACGATATTTTAGATATTTCAAAGATTGAATCGGGAAAAATCGTATTGGAGCATATCCCTTTCGATTTGCCTGATGTGTTTTCACATTGCCAGCTGGTAATTACACCAAAAGTCGATGAAAAAGGAATCAACTTATATTGTTATGCTGAACCATCCATTGGAAAAAAACTTCTCGGCGACCCGGTTAGGCTTCGACAGATAGTATTAAATTTATTATCAAACGCCGTTAAGTTCACAAACATCGGTACGGTTAAACTTTTGGCTGCAATAAAAAACACTACTGAAAGCAACGTAACGATTCACTTTGAAGTAAAAGACAGCGGAATTGGAATGACATCCGAACAAATCAAAAAAATCTTTGAACCCTTTATGCAAGCAGACGAAAGTGTTACCCGGAAATTTGGCGGCACAGGGTTGGGGCTGGCTATAACAACCAAATTCCTTGAAATGATGGGGGGTACGCTTCATGTGGAAAGTACAGTTGGGGTCGGCAGTAAATTTAGTTTTGAGTTAAAATTTGATTTAATTGATGATGCCGATGCCATTAGTTTAATGCCTAAAACTTTAATTAATGAATTTGAAAAACCCAATTTTACCGGCGAAGTTTTGGTTTGCGAAGATAACAACCTCAATCAACAAGTGATATGTGGTCATTTGGCGAGAGTAGGCTTAAAAACAGTGATTGCGCATAACGGAAAAGAAGGACTTGACATCGTCAAAGAACGGAAAAAAACAGGTGGGAAGCCTTTTGATTTAATTCTCATGGATATTCATATGCCTGTGATGGATGGGCTAGAAGCCGCATCGAAAATCACTAAACTGGGAATTAATACACCTCTAATTGCATTAACCGCAAATATAATGTCAAACGATTTAGATCATTACAAAATAAGCGGAATGATTGATACGCTCGGCAAACCGTTCACATCACAAGAATTATGGCAATGTTTAGTTAGATATTTAAAACCTATAAAATGGAGAACCGAAAATAAAAACCAACGTACCGAAACCCAAAACAAAATACGTCAAAAACTTATAAATAATTTTGTGAAAAACAATAAAGATAAGTTTGGTGAAATAACTGACGCTATAAACGCAGGGGATATAAAATTGGCGCATAGACTTGTGCATACTTTAAAAAGTAATGCTGGCCAGTTGGACAGAATGTCCTTACAACAAGCAGCAGATGAAGTGGAAAACAATCTGACAAATAACATGAATTCTGTTACTTCACAACAAATGTTGACACTCGAAACTGAGTTAAATTCAGCGATGGCAGAACTTACACTTATGGTTCACGAAACAAACCTTTTGGTTGAGACGGATGAATTATTCGATGAAGTAGCTATGCGGAAACTTTTAGATGAATTAGAACCTTTGTTAATAGATAATGACCCTGAGAGCCTCGAATTTATCGACGATCTCAGATTGATACCAGAGAGCGAAAATTTGATCCGACTGATAGAGAATTTTGAATTTAAATCTGCTATTGTGATGTGTAATAAGCTGAAAAATAATTATTTGAATAATTGATATTGTTTTAGAGTACGAAGCGGTGACACATTAATCAGATATAAATTATTCGAGTGTTAAGGATGATGAACATGAAAAGAATTCGCTTTATAGCACAAACTATAAAATTGAAACGTCTGTTATTTTCTCAAGTGGTGTTCACCGCATTAGCTTTTGTATTAATGGTTATTTTAAGTTACATTTTTACAAGTAATATCGTTTATAGCAGTCTGACACGCTACACGGAAAGCGTTTTTTTGTATGCACAAGCACAAGTCGAATATGATTTGCTTGAATCCGAAAACGCATTAGGCGGCTTTGGTCGCGCTAGCCGTTCAATGATATTAAACGGAAGCGACATAAATGATTTAAAAGCCTTAACATATGATATGGCAGATTATTTTCATTCTACAAAAACCACTTCCGCGAATTTGGAAGATATTGTAGAAGACTTGTTTATTTATATTGAAGCATTTCCGGGAGAACCAGTAGTGATAAGCGGATTAGGCTGGGTGTTTCCTGAAAATCATGACCCTACCCAACGTCTTTGGTATCAAGCAGCTGTGGCAGCGGACGGTAAAATTGCGACTACTATGCCATTCGTAAGTCTGCGATCCGGAGAAACTGTCATTACGTTTACACAATGTATTTTTGATGATGATGGAAATCGTTTGGGTATTGTTGGAATGAATATACAGATAAGTGAAATCGGCAATAACATTGTTAACATCGCTTTGGATAGAGACGGCTATGGAATGCTTTTCAGCCCGGATTTGACGATAGTTGCCCATGCGAATCCAGACTTTATCGGCTTGGACATATACGACCCGGCGCTCCCACTCATTATGTTTTTAGATGATATAGTTGCCGGGAGAGACGTTTCCGCAGATTCATTTTTAAATTGGAAAAGAGAAGAAACAATCGCATATATACGACGGCTTCCAAACGATTGGCATCTTGGTTTGTTAACACCCAAAGCACCATTTTATAAAAGTATAAACGATATGATGCTTATTCTCTGTATATTGGGTGCGGCATTAGCGGCGGCATTAATAATTATATTAATACGAATTGATAAATCAAAAGAAAAAGCAAATGAGGAGAGCAAGCAAAAAAGTATCTTCCTTGCCAATATGAGCCATGAGATTCGCACACCCTTAAATGCCGTAATCGGACTATCAGAATTAGTTTTGGAGACAAAAGAATGGAATGATGAAAATGAATACAGATTAGAGCAAATTATTAATGCAGGCGGGACTTTACTCAACACGGTAAATGATATTCTTGATATTTCTAAAATCGAGGCAGGGAAGTTTGAGCTTGTTTCTACTATGTATGATATCCCAAGCATAATTAATGACGCCACCACCCAAAGCATCCTGCACAGGGATGAAAAATCCATCGAATTTGTGATAAGCATCTGCGAAAACTTGCCAACACATCTTTATGGCGATGAACTTAGAGTTAAACAGATATTGAATAATTTATTGTCCAACGCTTTTAAATATACAATAGAGGGAAAGGTAGAGCTGATCATAAATTGTATCCGTGAAGGCGAATCGGTTTGGCTGACTTTCATAGTCAAAGACACAGGTATAGGAATAAAACAAGATAATATAGCCGCCTTATTTAACGATTACACCCAAATGGACATGGCAGCCAACCGTAAAATCATCGGCACCGGATTAGGGTTGTCTATTACTAAAAGATTGGTTGAACTGATGGACGGACGTATAACGGTGGAGAGTGAATATGGAAAGGGTAGTATTTTTACAGTACGGCTTATGCAGAAACACGCTACCGACGCTACAATCGGCCCGGAGATAATTGCAAGCCTTAAAAATTTCCATTACTCGGAAGAAAAACGCCGGAAGTTTGGAGCGTTGACACGTATAAGCCTACCTTATGCTCGCGTGTTGCTTGTTGACGATGTAGTAACAAATCTTGATGTGGCAAAAGGTCTGATGAAGCCCTATCAAATGCAAATTGACTGCGTAACCGGCGGTTGGGAAGCTGTTGAAGCTATGCACAATGAAAATATTCGTTATAATGCTATTTTTATGGACCACATGATGCCGGGTATGGATGGGATTGAAGCTACACGGCTAATACGGGAAATCGGCACCGATTACGCAAAAAATATCCCCATCATAGCTCTCACAGCAAATGCCATAGTGGGTAACGAAAAAATGTTTTTAGATAAAGGATTTCAAGCATTTGTTTCAAAGCCAATAGAAATAGCTCGTTTAGACGCTGTTATCCGGGAATGGGTGCGGGACAAGGAACAGGAAAAACTGTACAGCCGCCCGGACGTACAAGAATCCCCTGATGCAACTAAAATGAAAGATATAAATTTAATATCGTTTGACAAAAAAATACACGGTTTGAATGCTGAGAAAGGATTAAAACGCTTTAACGGTGATATAGACGCTTACTTTAATGTTTTAAACTCTTATGCTAAAAATACGCCTTCTCTGCTTGAAGCAGCCGAAAAAGCAAGTATAAATCAAAGAAGTTTATCAAATTATGAAACAATTATACACGGAATCAAAGGGTCGAGCAGGGGTATTTGCGCTGATGAAGTTGCGGATTTAGCGGAAACATTAGAAAACGCGGCACATGAAGGGAATTATGGTTATATAAATACTTTTAACGGGAATTTTATAGAAATAACCCGAAAGCTTATATCGGATATTGAAAAAACACTTGAAGGAATCCACGCTGTCAATTTCAAACCCAAAAAAGAAAAACCGGACAAGGAAACCCTGGTCAAATTACACGATGCTTGCATTAGTTATGACATGAATAGTGTAGACACGGCAATTTCAGAACTGGAAGCATATGAATATGAATCCGACAGTGAGTTAATTGCTTGGCTACGGAAAAACGTGGAGCAAACGAATTTCGATGAGATTGCCGAAAGGCTTTCCGCCTTAAACGATTAAAGGAGAGCGAGTAAATGAATAATAATGATTTAAACGGCAAAAATATATCGGCAAAACGGCGCGACGGGATTGTTGCGGCATTGAATAAAGCCGCGGAGGTTTTTGCTGTTAATAACGAAAAATCTTTCAATGATGTTATGTCAAACGCCCTATCGCCGATTGCGGAAGCCATAGGACTGGATCGCTTTGCCGTGTATACACAAAAAGATACGAAAGATGGCAAGCGTTTTGGGCAGGCATATCGTTGGGATAGGTTAGAGGGCGGCATGATTTCTTTAACAGAAAGTCTTGTAACCCTGCCGGACAACAAAGTGGTTAGAGACTGGGTATCCATTTTAACCCGGAATAAATTCATATTCAAAGATTTGAGTGGGATGACTGAAGATGAGCAGCGTTTTATGGATTCACTCGGTGTCAAGTCTATCTTTTTAGCCCCGATATTCTCTCGTGGCGATTTTATTGGAGCTGTCACATTTCAAGACCACACAAACGGTTTAAGTTTCTGCGAAGGTTGTGAGGACTTGCTTTGTTCGGCGGCGCATTTATGCGCCAATGCTATTATCAACGAACAAATGCAAACAAAGTTTGGTGAATCTTTTGAAAAATTGGAACGCAGCAAAAAAATGTCTGACGCACTTAACAAGGTAGCCGCAATTTTACTTTCAGGCAATGTGGTTAAATCAGAGACATTTGAAGAAATGATGACAACCTGTATGGGTTTGATTGCAGATATGGCGGATTTAGATAGGCTGAACATTTGGCGCAATTCTTTAGCACCGGAAGGCTTGCATACATCACAAATTTATCGTTGGGACAGAGAATCGGGCGGAACCACGAAACCGACGACTGAACTGACAAATGTCTCCTATTCAAAAACAGCACCCGGTTGGGAAGAGATACTGAGGAAAGGGGAATCAATAAACAGCCCCGCAAAACTGTTGCGTGAGAAGGACTTATTTAGTGTGTACGGCGCAGTATCGGTGTTTATCACGCCAATTTTCATCAAGGATGATTTTTGGGGTTTTATGCTTTTCAGCGACCACCGTAATGAACGTTACTTTGACGACTACTGTGCTGAAATGCTTCGTTCAGCGGCATTCTTATGTGCAAACGCTGTAATACGAAGGGAAATGGAGCGGGAAATAAAAAGGGCAAACCAGTTTAATCACTCCATACTTGAATCTATGCCGGTCGGTATGGCTATCTTTAAGGGTAATCCTCCAAAAGTTGTCGATTGCAACGATGAACTTGTAAAGATGTTCAATACAACAAAGCAGCAAATACTTACCGACTATGATGTTTTTTCACCCAAATATCTACCGGATGGGCGTCTTTTCAGTGAACATGTCATCAGTAATATGAACCGCGCGATAGCAGGTGAAACTGTGAAGGAAGATGCACCGCATCAAACAGCGGACGGAGTACCGGTGCCTTGCGACCTTACATTGACACGCGTCAAAGACAAGGATGAGTATATCGGGCTGGGGTTTTTATACGACATGACCGTTATACGTGAGCGGGAAAAGGAACTTATAAGCGCGCATGAAAAATACGAGCGGCAGCTTATGATGCTAAACGCTGTGGTAAAGGCCACGAAAATTGGGCTGTGGGATGTAGGGGTAACGGAAAATGATTTATTCCATCCGGAAAATACCTTTACATGGTCGGACGAATTAAGGAATATGCTTGGGTATTCTAATGATATAGATTTCCCCAATGTATTTGACAGCTGGCATGATTGTTTGCATCCCGAAGACAAAGAGGAGGCGGTCGGCGATGTCGTGAAGCATTTTTTAGATATGTCCGGCAATACACCATATGATGTGGAGTACAGGCTTTTGAAAAAAAACGGCGAATACGCCTATATCCGCGCATACGGCGAAGCCATACGCGATGATAATGGGCATGTTATCCGCTTTGCGGGAGCTTTGATGGATATAACAGAAGTAAAAAATACTATAATTAATAACGAATTACAGCTTACCAAGCTGAATGTGCTAATCCGAGCTACAAAGAACGGCTTATGGGATACAGAAATCATTAATCACGACTCAACCAATCCCGAGTATGTATTCAATTGGTCTGATGATTTCAGGCATATGTTGGGCTATACAGATGTATATGATTTTCCTAATACAGAAGATAGTTGGAGCGACCGTATCCATCCCAATGATAAAGATAGGGTATATGATTGCTTTGAAAAACATTTGTTTGATAAAACCGGAAATACGCCTTACGACATTGAATACCGCATGTTTCGTAAAAACGGTGATTGTGCTTATTTCCGTGACACCTGTGCGGCATTGCGCGATGAAAGCGGAAACCCAATTCGTATAACAGGAACGCTTGTTGATATTACCGAAGCAAAAAATATGGAGAGAAAATTAATTGAAGCAGCACGGTTCAATCAATCCATACTGGAATCTATGCCGGTGGGTATGCTTATTTATAATGGCAACCCTCCTCAAATCGTAGATTGCAACGATGAGCTTACCAGAATGTTTAATGCTTCAAAACAGCATATTATAGAGCGATATTTTCAAGATTTTATGCCGGAGTATCTGCCGGACGGAAGATATTCTATGGACGAAGTTCAAAATATGGGGGCTCGTGCTATAGCAGGTGAAACTGTGAAAGTTGAGTGGCTTCATCATACGGCTGATGGTGTACCGATACCTTGCGATATTACACTAACACGCGTCAAAGGCGCGGATGAGTTTATAGGGTTAGGGTTTTTATATGACATGACCGAAATACGCAAACGTGAGCAGGAGCTTATTCACGCACATGAAATGAACGAATTGCAACTAACCAAGATAAATTTGATTAATAAAGCGGCGAGAATAGGTTTATGGGATATGGAGATTATACGGGATGACCCTATGAACATTAAAAATATTATCAATTACTCTAATGAGTTTAGGGAAATTCTTGGCTACACCGACGAAAATGATTTCCCCAATGTACTAAGCAGTTTCCATAATTGTTTGCATCCCAACGATTTTCAAATGGTTACGGATACCCTTAATAACCACATAGCGGATTTAACGGGTAGAACGCCTTTTAATCCTGAATATCAAGCGAAGAAGAAAAACGGAGAATATGTTTATATCCGCGCAGCCGGTGAATCAGTTCGCGATGAAAACGGTAATGCAATACGAACCGTGGGTACAATAATGGACGTATCCGAAGAAAAAAATACTTTGATTAATACAGAAAGGTTGCGCCAGCAAGCGGAAGAAGCAAATAAAGCAAAAAGTATTTTTTTGGCTAACATGAGTCATGAGATACGAACACCGTTAAACGCGGTAATAGGCTTATCAGACTTGGTTTTGGATACGGATATCGGTTTGAATGACGAAAGCCGCTATCGGTTGGAGCAGATAAACAATGCCGGGACTACTTTGCTTGGAACGGTAAATGACATTCTTGATATATCTAAGATAGAGGCAGGTAAATTTGAGCTTGTATCAACAAAATATGATATTCCAAGTATGATTAATGACGCTGTCACGCAAAGCATACTGCACAGGGGTGAAAAACCTATCAATTTTGCTATGAATGTTTGTGAGAATTTGCCGACACATCTTTATGGCGATGAACTTAGGATAAAGCAAATACTAAATAATCTTTTATCCAATGCCTTTAAGTATACGATGAAAGGAAATGTAGAACTGACTGTAAATTGCGTTCGAGAAGAAGATATAGTTTGGATGATTTTTAAAATTTGTGATACAGGCGTCGGTATCCGGAAAGAAGATATGGATAATCTGTTCAGTGACTATGTTCAAGTGGATATGTCCGCTAACCGTAAAATTATCGGAACAGGGCTGGGGTTGTCTATCGCAAAGAGATTGGTTGAGTTAATGAACGGTGAGATAACAGCGGATAGTGAATATGGAAAGGGTAGTACATTCACCGTGCGGATTATGCAAAAGCATGTTACCGAAGAAATAATCGGCTCGGAAGTGATTAAAAACTTGAAGAATTTAAGCTACACTGAACAAAAACGCCATCAATTCGGTGCGCTTGCCAGAATCAGCCTGCCTTATGCACGGGTTTTGATTGTGGACGATGTTGTAACAAACCTTGACGTTGCAAAGGGACTTATGAAGCCATACCAAATGCAAATTGATTGTGTGACCGGTGGTTTTGAGGCTATCGAAGCCATGCATGATGAAAGCATTCGCTATAATGCCATCTTTATGGATCACATGATGCCTGGCATGGACGGTATCGAAGCTACGCGATTGATACGTGAAATCGGCACCGATTATGCGAAAAATATTCCTATAATAGCTCTCACGGCAAACGCAATAGTGGGGAACGAAGAAATGTTTTTAAATAAAGGTTTTCAGGCTTTTATTTCAAAACCTATAGAAATATCCCGTTTAGACGCCGTCATCCGGGAATGGATACGGGACAAAGAGCAGGAGGAATTGTATTGCCGACAAGATGGGCAAAAACTTTTAGCTCCACCTCAAGTTAATGTTATAAATCGAACTACGTTTGAAATAGTAATTCCCGGTTTAGATATCGAAAAGGGAATAAAACGTTTTAGCGGCGATAGTAATGCTTATTTTGATGTCTTACGTTCATACGCTAATAATACCCCGACTTTGCTTGAAGTGTCACAAGAAGAAAGCAACGATAAAAACCGTCTTGTGAATTATGAAACGATTGTTCATGGAATAAAAGGGTCGAGCCGTGGTATCTGCGCGGATGAAATCGCTGACATAGCGGAAGCTTTGGAAAAAGCTGCTCATACTGGGGATTATGATTATGTAAATGCCAATAACGCATCCTTTATAGAGAAAGCTCGAGGGCTTATATCAGATATTAATAAAATGATTGAAGCATCCGCCCAAAATAAACCCAAAAAAGAAAAACCAGATAAGGAAACACTGGAAAAGTTGCGTGAAGCTTGCATCAACTTTGAAATGTATAATGTAGATGCAGCAATCGCAGATTTGGAAGCCTTTGATTATGAATCTGGAAGTGAGCTTGTTGTTTGGCTACGGGAGAATGCGGAGCAAACAAATTTTGACGAGATTATTGAAAAATTATCGAATTTAAACGAATAATATGGAGGTTTATAAAATGGAGAATACACGCAAAAAAATAATTATTGTGGATGATAACGCGGCAAATCTGTCCATTGGCAGAAATTTACTGAGGACATTTTACGATGTTTTTCCTGCTCCTTCTGCAAAAAAACTCTTTGAGATTTTAGAAAAAATTATTCCTGACCTAGTTCTGCTTGATGTTGATATGCCGGAAATGAACGGTTATGAAGCCATTAAAATCATGAAAGCCAACCCGCGCTTTACGGACATACCCGTTATATTTCTCACAGCGAAAGACGACGAGGCCAGCGAGCTGGAGGGTTTTGATTTAGGTGCGTCAGATTATGTTACCAAACCCTTTTACGGTCCATTGTTGCTTCGGCGCATTGGCAACCTTCTGTTGATTGAACAGCAAAAAAGAGATTTGCAAGCAAGCCAAGCGACGTTGAAAGATTACGCAGATAATTTGGAAATCAAGGTACATGAAAAAACAGTCGAAGTGTTCAATCTTCAAAATGCTGTACTCACTACCGTAGCGGATTTAGTTGAATTTCGGGATAAGTTAACCGGTGGTCATACCGCTCGTACACAATTTTATTTGAAAATGTTGATTGATGAACTTCTCTGCGGAAAAGAATATACAGAAGAAATAAAAAAATGGGATATGAACTTCTTTCTACCCTCCGCACAGCTTCATGATGTTGGGAAAATCGCTATATCCGACTTGATATTAAATAAACCCGATAAATTAACCCCCGAAGAATTTGAAATCATGAAAACCCATGTAACCGTCGGGGTAGAGGCGATAGAAAAAATCATGAATGAAACAGCAGAACACGCCTTTTTGCATCATGCCTTGCTGATTGCCGGAACCCATCATGAGAAATGGGACGGAAGCGGTTATCCCATCGGTCTCAAAGGTACCAACATCCCCTTAGAGGGGCGATTAATGGCCATTGCTGATGTATATGATGCATTGATATCCGAACGCCCGTATAAAAAAGCATTTTCACATGAGGAAGCGTGCAAAATTATTGAAGAAGGTACAGGAAGCCATTTCGACCCAGTATTGATAAATGTATTTATAAAAGTTAAAGACAAATTTAATAAACGCAAGGGGAATTAATAAATTAAAAAATGTTATGATGCATACGTATTATTTATAAAATGAGACTGTTTCATATATAATGTATTTGCTAATAATGCGACTGAAATAATTTGTAAAATAAAATTATATAATCTCTTGTATGCGATATTTTTATTTGTTATCATATGCATGGGTGTTTTTTGCTTCTTGCGGGACATGATTAAAACAATTGTTTTTTTTCACATTAAGGTAGCTTTATGCCACCTTACGGCAAGAAGAATTATATACTCAAAAGCAAATGTCAGCTTGGATTGTTTTTGAAAAATTTCGTATCGACAGCAAGTATCGACAGCAAATGGCTTCTACTTTAAACGAGTATTGGAGTTGAAAAAAAATGCAAAACAAACATAAAAAAATAATTATGGTAGATGACAATGCGGCAAATCTTTCTGTTGGCAGGAATCTGTTGAAAACATATTACGAGGTTTATCCTGTAGCTTCTGCCTCTAAGCTTTTCACTATCTTAGAAAAATTTATACCCGACTTGATTTTATTGGATATCAAGATGCCGGAGATGAATGGTTATGAAGCAATTAAAATTCTAAAGGCCGATTCGCGCTTCACTGATATACCTGTCATATTCCTCACGGCAAAAAACGATGAGGAAAGCGAAATGGAGGGCTTTGATTTAGGTGCGGTGGATTATATAACTAAACCTTTTTCCGGCCCATTGTTGCTTCGTCGTATCGCAAGTCAACTTTTACTCGAACAACAGAAGCGTGATTTGATTGAGAGCCGTGCGGCTTTGCAAGATTATGCAGATAATTTGGAAATTAAAGTACGCGAAAAAACCGCAGCAAAAACAATTTTCCTTGCGAATATGAGCCATGAATTAAGGACTCCGATGAACAGTATTGTCGGTTTCTCTGAACTGGCTTTAGACGATAATATTTCTCTAAAAACAAAAAACTACCTGACTAAAATTTTAGAAAGTTCAGAGTGTCTACTGCATATTATCAACGACATTTTGGATATTGCAGATATAGAGTCTGGCAAAATAGAACTAAATAAAACTTCTTTTAATCTGCATGAAATAATCGACGGCTGTAAAAAAATGTTTACTCCAAAAGCTATTGAAAATGGGCTAATGATGAATTTTTACTCCGATCCTTCCATAAAAAAATCACTGATTGGTGACCCAATAAGACTGCGCCAGGTGCTTATAAACCTTTTATCCAACGCCATAAAATTTACAAGCTCCGGTTTTATCGAGCTTCAAATAGAATCAAGGGATATAAACGAGAAAACGACCACCGTGTATTTTGAAGTATCCGACAGCGGAATAGGCATGACTACAGAACAAATAGCAGTAATTTTCGAGCCGTTCATACAAGCAGAATCGGGTAACACGCGAAGGTATGGCGGCACGGGACTTGGACTTACGATAACGAAGAATATAATCGAAATAATGGGCGGAAGCATTTCGGTGGAAAGCATACCCGGAACCGGTAGCAAATTTAGTTTTGAATTAATTTTCGATACAGTAAACGAAAACAAGGATGATTCAGAAAACAAGTTAATATTTAAAAGATTAAAAAAACCTTCTTTTGAGGGCGAAATCCTTCTTTGCGAAGACAATGCCATGAACCAGCAAGTCGCTTGCGAATACATAACAAAGGTAGGGATTAAAACTGTCGTGGCCGAGAACGGAAAAATCGGTCTGGATATGGTACGGGATCGTATTCATAAAAATGAAAAACAATTTGATTTAGTTTTCATGGATATACACATGCCTGTCATGGATGGTCTTGAGGCAACTGCAAAAATCCACCAGCTTGACACGGGAATCCCCATTGTCGCAATGACGGCAAATATCTTGACTGAAGATATAGAGATTTATAAGAAAAACGGTATGAAAGAATGTTTGGGTAAGCCGTTTACATCTCAGGAGTTATGGGTTTGTTTAATGAAATATTTTAAGCCTTTAGGTTGCTATGCTGAAGATGGAGCCGAGCGAGAACAGGGCGATAATGAACTGCGGCAAAAACTAATCAACAGATTTGTAGAACAGAATCAAGTTTTTTTCAATGAAATAGTAAATGCTATAAACACGGGCGATATAAAACAGGCACACCGGATGGCACATACCTTAAAAAGCAATTCGGGTCAGTTGAACAAAACCCTTTTACATCAGATTGCGGAGGAAGTGGAAAACGGTTTGAAAGACGGCGAGAATCGTGTTACCCCACAGCAGATGATGATTCTCGAAAATGAACTTAACGTAGTTATGGCAGAGCTTGCGCCATTAGTTCAAAAATCGCCCATAATGGCGGCAAAACTGTTGGACGAAACAGCTGCGCGTAAATTGTTAGAAGAATTAAAACCCTTATTAATCGATAATGACATTGAATGTATGTCGTATATTAATGACCTTCATTTAATACCAGGAAGTGCAGAACTAATTCAGCAGATAGAAAATTTTGAATGTAAGATTGCTTTGGAAACACTAATTAAAATGTTAAAAAAGAGATGAGAAGGCTTTTTCCTATGGAAAAAATGTGCGCGGATTAAAATAGGATAGGTATATTAGATATTCTGGACGAAATAATAAATTGCTCGAAGGAGACGAAGGGCATTCCCGTAAAAATTAAGGAATATGCATTTCATAGTGATTTTGAAGAAGCTGAGTGGGTGGCGGCAGAGTATCTTCTTACTCTTTAATATAATTGAGGTTTGAGGGTACCTGAAATGAATGGGTATGAAGCTACCCAGGGTATACGTGTGCGCTTGGTACACAGAATTCTCGTCAGTGCATTAACAGGAGGATTCCGAATTTAGATATTCTCAACAAAGAAATATTCGCTTGGTGTTTTAATAATGCCATTCGCACTCCTGTCACTAATGGTAAAAAATAAACATTAGCTATAGTGGTTGAACTTATTAGCTCTGGCGGGTTTTGTCGAACACCGGGGTGTGTTATGTTATTTTGCAATAAGAACTCATATTTTATTGCAAATATATAAGCACTTGTTTAAAACCAGTCGTCGGCGGGTCGCGGTGGGGGATGCAAGGGACATATGCCACTTTTCACGTTAGCGTATTCTTGAAGTGAGAATAGGCGAAAGGGCGAAGCTATGTCCTTCACAGTTTGATATAAATTGGCATTGTTTTTTCGTGATTTAGAAGCAATTTCAAAGCTGTCGCAAGGCGGCTTTTTTTTGGTAGAAAAAACACTTTGATTTTGTTGTTACGCAGTATGTAGAGAGTGTAAACTTAAATGCGTTTTTATGTTCTGTTGTTGCTTGGTGCGTCTTTACATTCTGATATTTTTGTTTGAAAATAAAAATATAATTTAAAGTTATGATGTTTATAGGGGTGAAACTATGGATGTATGTTGCATTAGGAAAAAATTTTTATCTGTGATAAGGCGTATAACTGACAAATTGGATTTTAACAGCGAAAGCTTTCATGTTCCGTTAGATGAGAAGGGATTGGGATTAGATTCAATTTCAAGATTGAATCTTTTAATAGAATTGGAAAAAGAGTTCGCCATCGAATTTCCTATTGACTGCTGGAACAGTAATGTGTTTGAAAACAGTAATGATGTTATTGGCTGTTTAGAGAAGTTACTCAATAAGCAAAAGCCGTGATAAATGCTAAAAATAAAATTGAATTCTGTATTGCTGATAACATTGCCCACTATTTAGGCTATAAACAAAACAAAGAAGCGATAGGCTTTCTATTTTTAACTATGGATGTATTGGGATTTAAATACAATGGAATACGAGGCAGTTGTTACGAAATACTAAATGGGTTAAATGGAGATAGCAGAGAGTTTATAAATAGATGTTTTGATTTTTATACTTTCGAAAAAGAAGTTATCAACACTACAGATATTCTGAAAAGCAAAATAGAAAATATTATGTTAGAAATAGATGATTATTATCTTGAAAGCAGTCCATTTTTCCAAAAATATCATCATTTACGCTATGTAAACCTATTAAAGAATGAAACAAACGAATGTGAAATTTATGATATGGGGTTAATCAGTGTTGAACGTAAAAATTTAAAAAGAATAGCAGTTAGCGGTTGTTTGGTAAAAAATAAAGAAAACTTTAACGTCAACGTGAATATTGCTAATATGATTTCTGACAAAATAATTATATCTGAGCAAAAACCAAGCATCATAAATTCCTTGCTTATATTTAAAGATGAATTATTGAATGTTATACAGGGTCTACAAAGTGATGATTTTTATAATTTATTTTTTTTCACTAATAAAGTTGGCGGTCCTGCTCAAATTAGAAATTCATCATATATAGCATTGAATATGCTATTTAAATATATAACAAAAAATAAAGAAAAAATACAAATGAAAATTGATGTTTTGAACCGCCTAAAATCAGAATGGATAGTTTTGGGCAACACTTTTTTTAGAATGTCAAAATTAATGAATAGTAACATTGTAGTCCGTATAATTAATCAGTTAGATGTTATTATTGAGCTAGAAAAACAATTTCAATTATTATAAGGAGTATTCATGTGAATAATAACATTCTTGTAAAGTATTGGGATAAATGGGAAGGCAAACTACATTGTTCGCATTCTAACATGATATTTTCAGCATGTACTCTTCGAGATTTCACAAGAAGCACAATGAATGAGTTCAGTAATGTCGGTATACGGGAATGCGACAATGTAGCACTTGTTTTATTAAATACTGCAGCATTCCCTGTCTGCTTGATGGGATTATTACAATTAGGAGCTAACCCCTTGTTATTGTCGCCCGACACCACACATCATGAAATAGAAAAGCTACGCATCAATGTTAACATATCTTGGATAATTAAAGATAATGATTTTACTGTTTTTGATAAAGAAATAATTAGCGTCAGAAATTATGCTATAAAATACGGCACAGGAAGTTTAAATATTTATCGTCTGGTTAGCGAAAAGAGATACAATACAGAGATGGGTGTTATTTTACATCAGACATCCGGAACTTATGGCAACCCGCTTGTATGTATAAGAAATCAAGATGTTGCGGTATCGGAAGCCATTAATTATGCCTCTTCAATATGTTTGCTTGATAAAGTAAAAATAAGAGTCACTACCCCTTTATACCACGCTTTCGCATATGGATTCGGGTTAATTTCATCCATAATTACTAATAGCACAATAAAAATAGCATCATCCTTCAATCCAAAAAAAATTTTAGATGAAGAGACAATTGATAAAAGTGATATTCTTTGTATTGTTCCTCCAATGTTATATTCATTAATTCATCTGAAAGAATCAAACAATCTATTCATATTGCCAGAAACTGTGTTTTATGCCGGAACAATATGCAGGGATAGCCTCAAAGAAGAATTTGAACATGCATTTAATAATAAACTTTATGCAATTTTAGGAAGCACAGAAACAGGTGGAATTTCGTGTAATTATGGAAACACTGAAAAAGGTAATGGGCTAGGAAAACCATTAAAGAATGTTAGTGTCTTGATCAAAAACGCTGAAAAATATAAAGATTTAGGAGATAATATTGGAGAATTATATGTAAAGTCAACTTCAATGATGCAACGGTATTATCATACTATACAGAATACCGCAGAATGGCTTTGCACTGGAGACATTGCTAGAGTTGATGAGAAACAAAATTTACACATTGTAGGACGAATGAGAGATATTCTTAATATTGGAGGCGTAAAGGTTGACCCTGTTGAGGTAGAAACTGTTTTGACAAGTTATAGTGGTATATCTGATGCTGTAGTCTACATGGGTCATTCGAGGGATGGGAATGAAATTGTTGTTGCCGCTTTAACTAGTAATAGCAATGATATCACAGAAAAAGATATTATTAATTATTGCAACAAAAAATTAAGCAAAATCAAAGTTCCAAATAAAATATTTATACTTGATAAGCTGCCACGCACAAATTCCGGTAAATATCTTAAAGCTGAACTCCCTATGTATTACAACCAGGCTTTAAATATACATTAAGGAGGCAATTATGAAAATTTTATTCTTATGCCCTTATTTTGGCAAACTTCCTGAACATTTTCATTATTTCTTAAAATCATGCGAATACAATAATACTATCAATTGGTTAATCTATACCGATGATGAAAGATATAATGATGTAGCCCCGAGAAATGTAATAATAAAAAATGTAGATTTTAGGTTTATTAAAAATAGAGTGCAAAATAATTTTGATTTTAAGATTTCTTTGGAAAATCCTTATAAGCTTTGTGATTTTAGACCGGCTTATGGGGATATATTTAATGCTGAAATAAAGGGTTATGATTTTTGGGGACACTGTGATTTTGATGTGATTTTTGGAGATATTAGAAAATTCATAACAGATGATTTACTTGAAAATTATTGCAAGATATTTCCTCATGGATGCCTTTCCATTTACAAAAATGATTATAAGATAAACAATGCGTATAAATACTGCCATATTAATGAAAAACATGATATAAACATCTCTTATAGAGATATTTTCTCTTCTAAGGATTTTTGGGGTTTTGATGAAATGAATGGATTATTTGATATACATAAAATTTTTAAAATACTAAATTTTACATTTTATGATTCATCCGAACATCTAGCAGAAATTGATTGGAGAGCTAAGAGATTTCTCCTGATTTGCGATAATGGATTTGTTGAAAACAGGGTATTAGAATGGATAAATGGGAAATTAATTGATAAATCCATTGTGGATGGAAAATTAACTTGCCGAGAATATGCTTTGTGTCATTTTAGTAGTCGATCATTTTCTTTTAATACAGAAAAAAATGCGCCAATGCAATCATTCATTATAACACCAAATGCTATATTAACAAAATATTTACCATTAAATGTTGATAATATTATAGAATACAGCAAGATAAATGGTATATGTGAAATAAAGCAATACACTAAAGAAGATGATTTAGCTACTTTAAAAGAATCATTAGAGCGATATATGCGACTGAAAGGAAAGTAGATTATTTATTCTAAAGTCTGATGTGTAGGTATGAGTACCCTCTGATTCTTATGGGGGAACGATGCCCGCAAACTCACATGAAATGGGAACCCGAGGAAGCTCGGTATAAAAAAGGAGGTTAAATAATGGATAATATTCTTGAATTATTAAATACCGCTTGTGGAACCGATAATATCTCTTATGATACCAATTTAGTTAACTTGAATATGGATTCTATAACTTTTATTAAATTGATAATTGCGATAGAAACTGAATTTAATGTAGAATTCAACGATGATGCATTGTTAATTGAAAAATATGAAACAGTTAAGGATATGAATGATTATGTACTATCTCTTGATAACACAATTTTGAGAGACACGGAGGATTTATGAGAATAGAAGGATTTCAAACAAGACCAGGCAAAATATGCTTTACATCAGGGCTTGTAAATATTTTTAATTATCATAATTACTTTATAACAGAAGAGGATTTAGTAGGCAGGACGACCGGACTTTCAATATATTCAGGGGTAGATTCAGATGGGGATTTTATAATTGGATGTACCGATATAAAAAGAAATTTTGATGCTTATCAAAATTATCTTATGGGAATCGGTTTCGAACTAACTTCAATATATGCAGAAGAACCAGAAAATTTGTATAATATTATTGAAGAACAGATTAATAACGGATTACCCTGTATGGTAAGCTGTGATGTGTATGAACTAGATTATCATGAAGAATATCATAGAAACCATAATATACATATTGTGACAGTGACTGGTGTAGATAATGATGGTGCTTACATCAGCGATAGCGTCGCTTCGACCAAGCATGATAAAATATACATTGGATATGTATCAAATTTTAAGTCCTCATTAAATATATCAAGTTTCACATCTGAAAAAAATGCAGTATGGAGTATAAAAAAACGGTCAAAAGGAAAACTCGAAGAAATTGAATTCGATGCAATTAAAAAATTAGTTCATGACTGCTATACCATACTCAATGGGGAAACAATTAATGGTTTTGAATATGGGATTTGTGCAATTGATAAGCTGATTGTATACGTAGAGAGTTTAAAGAAAAATTTTAGTGATGAAAAGACATACAGAGCTATATATATTGTCTATTCTATGATTGTTGTTATGGGTGGCCCAAGTAGAGTAAGATGGTTAAATTCCAGATATTTTTGCATGATTGAAAAACAATTTGGTATTAACTGTGGTGAAATCATTGATAAGTATATCGACATTAGTGGAAAATGGAAGATGGCTGCGACTTATCTTTTAAAGGCCACTTTAGCAAAGAATGTTAAAATATTGGTAAAGGCAATTGAAAAGTTGAATCAGGTTAGACAATGTGAAGAGGAAGCAGCACGTATGATGTTAAAAATATTTTAAAATAATTAATAATTTCTTAGGGAGTGATAGTATATGATTAATAAAATTACGATGCTTGAAATTGAAGAAAAAGTAAAAGGTATTATTATGCAGTTAGTTAATTTGGAAGGTTTGGATGAAAATTTGACGGCTATTGATGTCAATACTAATTTTTCAGATTATCATCTCAACTCAATACAGTTTCTTGAATTTATTATAGAAGTCGAGCAGGCTTTTGACATTGATATAACGGATGAAATAATAATGGATAACTCAAATGAAACCATTTTTCAATGGGTTGAATATATTTATAAAAGCATTACGAGTTAACATAATTATTATAGGAGGTGTGCTTTGACTCGTAGTGGAAATATATACAAGAATAAAGTTTTAATATTTTCTCCCCGAGAAGAAAATATTTCAACGTTTAATGAAAATGAATACAGGGAAACAAATGTCAATACATACGAAGACAGCTTAAAAAAAGGGTCTTTATATGGTACAGACTATACTGCATTTAGAGAGTACCTGGGTATAGGCAGCATATCATCAATTCTGAGAAAAAATGGATATGATGTGAAAATTCTTATTGGCATAGGTCTCACTGATGAAGAAATTTTTAATGAAATAATTGCTTTTTGTCCTGACTATTTTTTGGTCTCCATTATATACGATCTTCAATTATTAAATGCTATGATGATGATCTGGAAAACAAATGAAAAATTGAATGCAATTTCAATTGTCGGAGGTGCTCTCGTAAGTTTATGCGCTGAAACATTAGTTGGAAAATTTAGAGAAATAGATTTTGCAATTAGGGGAGAGGGAGAAATCGCAATCTTAGAATTGCTGGAAAGCCTTCGATTAGAAGAAGACTATCGGCTAATCAATAATCTTGTATATGTTAACCATAACAACGAATGTGTTTCTAATACAATAAAAGTTTGCAATGATTTAGACATGTTGCCTTTTGCTAATAGGGATGTTTTACAAAAGCTTAAAGAAAGCAATCTACCTATTAAATCAGCATATTTATACACATCTAGGGGTTGTCACGGAACATGTACATTTTGCTCTGTGCCGAAAATGAACAGTGGGCAAGCGACAAAATGGAGAGGTCGCTCGGTTGTAAATATAGTAGATGAAATACAGTATTTGCATTGTGAATACCGTGTTTCATTTTTTTATTTAACTGATGATAACTTTATGGGCGACGACAGTGAATTGGGAAATGAAAGATTAAAATCTTTGGCTAGAGAGATTATTAGGCGTGGATTAAAGATTCAGTTTCATGCGGAATGCCGAGTGAGTCCAATTAATGAAGAATTATTGATTTTGTTAAAGAAGGCTGGCCTATCACAGCTGTTGTTCGGAATTGAATCCGGGTCGAACAAGACGTTGCGCCGTTGGGGAAAATGCCAAACAGTTGCGCAAAACGAATATGCAATTAATATTGGGAGAAAACTTGGTTTCGATGTTATTCCTAGTATGATTTTACTGGATTGGGAATCTTCATATGAGGAATTGATAGAAACGGTAGAGTTCATTGAACGTAATAAAATTTATGATATTCAATATCCACTCTCTCTTGTCAACAAGCTTCATATTTTAAGAGGTACAAGTGCGGCAAAGAGATATGATCTAATAAATGGTACGCGAAAAGATTTCCCTGTAAAAAGCTTAGATGACTTGAGAAATTGGGTATATCACAATATGTATTACGATGTTGAAATTAAAGATTATCGTGTAAAATTTTTTTGGGATATTCTGTTGGCAGTTTCGAATTACTGGTCATACATTTCAGAAGAAGTTATTCCTAGAGAAATGATGATTATTCGAAAAAACAAGCATAGCGGAGCACCGGGGCATGATTTTATGAGGTCTGCGAGACGATGGCGAAATGATTTAGGTGTAAATCTTATGAAACTAATGAGAAGTATTTTGCAAACCATCAACGAGAATATAAATGTTGAAGATTTAGACCGTGGCATATTTGAGAATACCTATAAAATAGGAGTTTTAATAATAAATGAATACTTTGATACAGGTGCAATATTTGCAAAACATAAAGAGAACATCAATAACGCTCCTAATTTTGACCCAAAGGTATTGTTAAAATGATAAAATTATCAGTTGTCATTCCTAGTTGCAGAAAAAGTGAGAGACTGTATTTATCACTATGTTCATATATTAACCAAACGATTGACCCATCTTTGTTTGAAGTCATTGTGATATTGAATTGTGATGATATTGACTCTTATAAAGTATGTAAAGGGTTTGAGGACCGACTCAATATCAAAATATTTGTAACTAATCAAAAAGGGATGTCAGTTTCTAGAAATATAGGTGCGCGCCTCGCGACCGGCTCACTTCTTGGTTTTTTTGATGACGATATTTTACTTTGCCCACAGTACCTTGATGAGTGTTTTTCAAAAATCAATAATAGCAATGTACGCGTTGTGCGGGCACCGGTATATATTTTGTATGAATTAAAATTCTTCAAAGACCCATGGAAGGGTGTTCCCTTTGATGAGTTTGATACACAAATAGGGATTAATTCCCCATTGAGAAAGGCATTGATCAGCCCTGAGATAATTATGGACTATTGGCATATTATTCAAAAAAAGTGTACAAAACTGAATCGATTTGAACGCATTGTAAAGTTCATTTTTAACTGTGAATCAGATTTTTCAAAAGCGTACACTTGGATGGGTTTTTCGGGTTCAGGTGTAATAATTTCTGATAAATTATTTTGGAGTGTAGGTGGTTTTGATGAGCAATACGATAAATCATGGGGAGCAGAGTCTTTGGATGTAGGGTATAAACTTATGGAAAAAGGTGCTGAATTTGTTAATCATCAAAATATTTACTCAGTTCATATGGACCACCCCCGGTCAGACTCTCTTGATAAGATGGATGAAGGTTTTCGAAGGTTTTACGCTAAGTACAATGATACGAGTATACTCAATATTTTAACATTGTTGACAGGAACGATGGATATTAATGAATTCTTACAAACACTTCACGATTAACAACCATTTTTGGAGAGAAGCCGTAGTTCACCTGTTAGAATCAAGCACACCTATTGTTTTGCCTCATTACTGCGTAATGGATGATATGGTTTACACTGTAAGGGGGAGACCGGTCGTTAATCTCTCTAAATGCGAAATTGATGTATTGAAAAACTGTGCTAATGGTAAAATAGCGACGAGTGAAGAACTAACGCCGCTATTTGAAAAGAGATTGATTACATTTGTACCGCACGAAATAATTGCGCCAATGCAAGGAAGCGAAAGCATTCTTGTACTATCGCCTCATATTGACGATGCAGCATTAGGTATAGGTGCACTTATAAATGATTTAGTTAATAACGGCAAACGGGTAGATGTACTAAATATCTATTCGAAGCAAACTTATCAAACAGGTATACGCGTTCCGGATGACAGCATAGATAGGTATTCAATTAAAGAAGAGGAAGTCGCTTCTCGCTGCCTAGGATACAGTTTTACAAATGTTGGTATGTTGGGTGCTGCAGATCGCACGAATCTTTCAATTCATGAATTCGTTTCCAATTGCAATAAATTAGAAACAATTCACCTTGCACATAAATCTGAAATTGAGGTTGTTTCTAATGTAATTAAGGATTTTTTCAGAAAAGGCAAATACTCATCATTGTTTTGCCCGATGGCTATAGGCCAACACTTAGATCATGTGATTGTATTAAGTGCAACAGCTCAATTAATAGATAACTGCGTATTGAAAAAAAGCGCAGTTTTTTTATATGAAGATCAGCCATATGCGGCAGCAGATATGAAAGCAGTGGCTATGCCACGAATAATAGGAGAAATTGAAAAGGTGACATACAATGTATCTGAATGTGCTTTCGCAAAACTATCAGCTTTAATGGCATACGGCATGAGATTGAGAAAAGAACAAATCTTATCTGTTTTTGCATACGCAAAAAAACAAGTACTTCATCAACTTTTTTGTGAAAATTTATGGAAGCTAAATTGAGGGTGATTATAGGAACATGGAAAAGCAAATGATTTACCACGATTTAGTAATAAATAACCAGATTTGTAATTTGAAATGTGAGTATTGCGAAAGCTTCGGATTCTCCGTTGGCACTAATAAGCTATATGATGCCAAGCTTGACACATCGGCAATCTTTCAGCTAATGGTTAATGTTCTACATAACATAAATGCTCCTATATTGAAAATTAGCGGGGGGGAGTTGTTTGTTTTTCGAAACGTGGTTGGTCTGATTAAAAAGCTTTCCTCGTTGTACGACCATATACATGTGATTACGAATGGAACATTATTAACCCGCAAAATACTTGATGAATTGTCAGAAATTGAAAATATATCGTTAAATATATCATTGGATGGCCACACAAAAAAGATGAATGCCATGCGATTTCATGGTTGTGACTATATCGATCATATTTTGGATGCAGTCTTTTATGGACTAGAAAAGCAAATTCCCATTGAAGTAACCAGTGTAATTACAAATACAAATTTTTCTGAATACTTTTATTTTCTTGATTTTTTATCGAAGTCATTTAAAAATGTTCTTGCAGTACCTATCCCTGTGCGTGGAAAGAGGTCTTTAGAACTGTTTTCTGCTGAGAATCGTGGACGGTTTGCAGATATGCTTGATGAGCATTATGGTGAATTTTCACAAATATTACCCTTTAGCAGATATTGCGAAAGGCTTTCGCAATTCCTACGAAATCCTAATTACATTAATAATCATCGATGTTTAATTCCCGCAGTAGCTCTTCAAGTTTTTGATAATGGAAAAATTGTACCATGCCCTTTGGGGTGGACGTCTCCAATTGTTGATCTATTTAAAGAGGACTCTATAGATATTGGCGATTTTGATAAGGGAATCTATCGGATTCTATTGCACAAAAATTCGCTATTAGAAATGTGCATGGATTGTTTTTCCAATTCAGACTGCATAAATATGTTTTTGCATGGAGAAGCAACGGTTGATGCACTGTCATGTTTTCCTATGTTTCGTGACAGTAATGTGCAAAGGATTTTACAGTTGGTTCGCAATGAATTAGTCAAAAAGGAGTTAATAAACTAACATGGACGCTACGGATAAATTCCGAAATATTATAGAAAAATATAAGACACCCCTGTTTGTATATGATCGCGATATTATTCTTTCAAAGATTGAAGATATGAAGCAAACAATAGGAGAGAATTTCGAAATAGTTTATTCTATGAAAGCCAATCCTAACCCAGTGTTGCTTCAATTGTTCCATAGCTCAAACCTTCTGTTTGAAGTGGCATCCTCGGGAGAATTATCTTTACTCCTTAACTGTGGTATAGCACCTGAAAAAATTTTATTTGCAGGTCCCGGTAAAACAGCTGATGAGCTAAAATTTTGCGTAGACAAAAAAATACTTTCTATCAACGTGGAGTCAATGCGGGAGATTGCGACATTGGAAACAATTTGCAGTGAACAAAATACCAATGTTGATATATGCTTAAGGATTAATATCAATTTGGATAGTATAGCAAATCGCAGGGAACTCAATTGGTTTTCAACAAGCAAATTTGGCATTGATGAACATTGTTTGGATGAAATTGTAGTTTTTTTGCGTAGCCACAAACGAGTTCGATGTATAGGACTTCATGTGCATATGGCATCTAATGTCACGAATCATGAGATTTTAACCGAGTATTTATTTGCCATATGCCATCAAATTATTAATATTATGGATAAGTTTAAAATCACATTGAAAATTGTAAACTTCGGTGGAGGTTGGGGAAATCCTAATTACCTTGGTGAAAGAGAATTAGATTCATATAACCTTAGGCAAACCTATAAAAAAATAGCTTATTTATTAAAAAATAGCAAAATTAATGGAAGAATGCTTGTAGAATCAGGACGATATCTCATAGGTTCTGCTGGTTATTATATTGCGGATATCGTTGACATCAAAGAAAGAGCTAATAAAAATATTATTGTCATTAATGGCGGCATAAACCATATGCTGTTTCTTTCTAGTGCTTTTAGGATTAGAGGCAAGCAGATACCAATCGGTTATATTCGCAAGAACAAAAAATGCTCAAAACGAGAAGTTTCGGCAAAAAAAATATACGAAATAGGTGGCTCACTTTGCACTCCGATTGACTATATGGCTAATCATGCTGAGCTGCCTTCCGATTTAAAACCGGGAGATTACTTAGTATTTACAAATGCCGGTGCTTACACAAAAATGGCCAGTCCATTAAATTTTCTCGGACATGACTGGCCTTCAGAAGTATTGCTCTCTCATGGTGAAGGCCACTTGATTGCAAGTCCAATTAGCTTGAATGATATCATTTCTCTGCAAAATAGATTGCAGCAAGATTAAATTGGTTTGACCTCTATGTTTTTATGATAAACAACAAAAAGCGGAGGGTGTAAAATGTCGTATAAAAGTTTGCAAAGATTTTGTGAATTCTACTATGAAAAAAATATTAGAAGAGACGTAATTAAGAAATTTAACAGAATCATTCCGTTATCTTCGGGTATAAATAATCTACCTTGCCTTCCTGTGATTAAGAATGCTTTTATAAAAGAATATGAAAATGACAGCATTTATACATCCTACACGGATCACTGTGGTAATAAATTACTATTGAGCAGCTTGGCTTATGAGATAAACATGAAAAATAAGAATTCATCGTTTAAACTGGAGCCCTTTAAAAACATATGTAGAACCTTTGGTGGTACAGGTGCTCTTTCTGCAATATTTGAATACTTTAGTACTAAAAAAAATGTAAAGAATGTATTAGTACTAGGGCTGAATTATAGCCTTTTTTCTTGGTGGTGTGAATACTTAAAATTTGATTATCGAATCTATAGCTCTGACGACCCTACTCGTAATTTACCAACTTTTGATGAGGTGGTTGAACAAGTAGAGACCTACCAGCCAGATTTAATTATTCTAACACAGCCAACAAATCCAACAGGTGAATTATATTCTTCTTCAGAACTTGAAGAAATTGTAAATTATTTTCACAAAAAAGGTATTTGGCTTCTTTATGATGATGTTACTAATATGTATAATCCATTTGATTATATTTGCCCAAGCATTTTCAACTATTTTAAAACAGAGGAATATCCACATAAATTCATTTTTGTCAGTAGTTTTTCTAAGAGTCGTAGCCTTGCAGGGATGAGATATGGATATGTAATAGCAAATACAGAAATATGCAAATATCTTTACACATACTATGACAGCCGGTTTTGGTCTACACAAAACGTCGGTTCTGTTGCCCTGTCAAAAGATATTCTCTATAGAACTCTTGTCCCTGTTAAAGTTGAAACAGAAACGGAGACAAGTGATAGAATAGTTTCCCAGATGCTAAAGATGTACCGCCATTGGATTAACATATTGAGCCCTTATGCGCAGGATTTAACATTCCGCGAAAACAATTTTAATTATATTATTCCAAGTGGAGGGTGGGACGATGAGCTTAATCAATATTTAATACAACTGATGGATATATATAAAGTTTATTCATCTAATATTAAAATTGCAAGTAAAGAGCTTCAGCCATATATTCGCAACGAAATTAATGTTGCAGGTGGATTTAATTATTGCATCAAACTCAATATTAATTTAACCGAGAGAGAATTTTGCGTTAATGCTTTTGAGAAGGCGGGAATTGATTTTTATACTCAATCTGTGTTTGATAAAGAAGATGATTACGATAAAAAGGATTATTATGTCAGACTCTCGGCGGCAATGGACTCTGACTTGTTTAATATCGGCATTGAAAGGTTTATTGACTTTATTAAGTCGCACCAATGAATAAAGTAAATTGCATATAGGCATAATTTAATTGCGTTTTATGATGCCGTAGGAAGTGGTCTCGATATGGACTACTTAATCTACGGTATTTTTGCGTCCAAAATAAAAGGAGTTAAAATGATAAATTTAATGCAATATGGCTTTATCGGCAAATTAGATTCTTTACCATCAGGGCTTTTAAATGGAAGAGTAATTGAATTAAGGCGGAAACAGTATACGGTTATTACTGCCCAAGGTGAATTGACAGCTATATTGAAAGGTACACTCTACCATAAGGCAGCAACAACAGGTGATATCCCTTGCGTGGGTGATTTTGTGACTTTGGCAATTAATGAGAACGGTCATTCTCAAATTATTGAGTTGTTGCCCCGTTGCTCAAAGTTCTCTCGTGCAGATTTTTCCGGTCATGACGCAAGGTATGCTAAGACAGTTAAGGAGCAAGTGGTCGCATCAAATTTTCACTATGTGTTTATTGTTGTTTCTCTGGGGCAGCTTTTCAAAATAAGTCGCATTACTAGATATGTCACATCTTCATGGCAAAGTGGTGGCCAACCCGTAGTAATTTTAACCAAATCTGATTTGGTATCGGATATCAACACTCCCATTTTTGACGTGGAGCAAGCTGCGCCCGGAGTGCCTGTCCATGCAATTTCCAGCTATACCAGATATGGTATTGAGGCATTGCACCCATACCTAGAACCCGCCAAGACTGTCGTTTTTTTAGGTATGTCAGGTGTAGGAAAATCTTCATTGGTGAATGCATTAATGGAGCAAGATATAATGGCTGTAAGCGATATTCGTAGTGATGATAATCGTGGGCGGCATACTACTACACACCGCCAACTTCTAATGCTGCCGTCGGGGGCTATGATTATTGATACACCAGGTATGCGAGAGTTAGGTCTTTTCGGTGTTGATGAGGGAATTAGCATAGGGTTTGCTGATATAGAAATATTATTTTCAAGATGCCACTTTAGCGACTGTCGCCACCAAGGAGAACCGGGCTGTGCTGTACAGGCGGCTTTAGTCGAGGGCTCATTGCCTAGAAGCCGTTGGGAGCTTTATCTGTCCCAGCAACAGGAAAACAGATTTGTAGATAACAAAACAGCTTATATGCATGACAAAAAAGAGAAGCAAAAATCTTTATCAAAATACAATAAAGCCAATGAAAAGGCCTATAAAAAATATGGGGGTAAGAAAAGATGATTATACAAACCAAAAATCTAACCAAGACATATCGCCGATTCGAAAAAGAGCCGGGTTTAACAGGTAGTATAAAATCTCTCTTTAAACGCAAATTTACAAATAAAACGGCTGTTTCGGATTTTAGTATTGACATAGAAACAGGAGAATTTGTAGGTCTAATTGGGCCAAATGGTGCAGGAAAGACTACACTTGTAAAAATGCTTACTGGTATTATCGCCCCCACATCAGGGGAAATATCAGTGTTAGGTTATTACCCAAATAAATTGAAAGAGGCATTTAAAAAAAAATATGCCGTTGTAATGGGGCAGAAGAGCCAGCTCTTTTTTGAATTAACTCCCAACGATACATTTAAATTGTTCAAAGAACTATACGAAATCCCAGAAGTTGATTATAAGCGCAATATTGACTATTTTGTTGACCTTTTTGGCGTAGCTCATCTTTTAAATGTACAAGTGCGAACCCTCTCCTTGGGTGAGCGCATGAAGATGGAGTTGATAGTGGCACTTTTACACGACCCCGGTGTGTTATTTTTAGATGAGCCAACTATTGGGCTTGATGCCGCTTCTCAGCGTCAAATGAGATTATTTCTTAAAGAAGTCAATCAGGAAAAAAACACAACTATTATACTCACGTCCCATTACATGGAAGATGTGCGAAGTTTGTGTCCGCGGAGTATTGTCATAAACGGAGGCGCAAAAATTTATGACGGCGATACGGATGCTCTATTTCACTCCTATCAGACGCGCAAAAAAATTACAATAACTTTTGAAAATTCTACTAATTTTATTGCCCCGGATGGGTGGGACATTATAGAGCGCAACTCTTATAAAGTAATAGCTATGATTCCAAAGGAACAAAGCAGCCAAGGTATCACCGCGATTGCGAATAAATATATCCTAGCCGATATCTCTATTGAAGAAGAGGATATGGGTACCGTTGTTGAGCGGATATATGGAGGCAGCATATGATGAAGTACGTTGAGGTTGCCAAAATAATGTTTAAGACGCAACTCATCTATCGTTTTGATGTGGCTATGACTGTGTTGGAAAACATAGGAAAAGTGCTTTTCGCTTGGCTAGTATGGGGTGCTGTATTTGATGGTCAAGGCACAATTGGTGGTTTTCACTTTGAAGCTATGTTGTTTTATTATGTTGTGAGTTCTTTTATATCCACCTTAGATCTTTCTTGGAATGTAAGTGGCGAGGTTTCTTGGCAGATTAGGAACGGCAGATTTTCAAAATATATGGTTATCCCTGTAAATCCCAAAGTTTATTTCTTGGCAAAAAGTCTTGGTACATCAGCTTATTATGCGTTATTTGCTCTGCCTGTTGCAGTTATATGTGGCATGCTATTTGGGGTGGAAGTACGTATTGAGCAAATTTCGGTTGTCCTTTTAGGCCTTATAATGATTCCTATAGGAACAGCTTTTATGGTTATGTACCATTACTTCATTGGATTACTAGCTTTCAAATTTCAAGACGTGGGCTTGTTTCGATACGTTCAAGCCACAATTATTCAATTTACACAAGGAGGATTTCTTCCATTAAATTTACTGCCCGATGTTGCATTCCAGATTATACGCTTGTTACCCTTTCCGCATGTTGTTTTCACCCCAACTATGTTAATTATGGGTAGAGCAAGTCTGCAAGAGGGTTTATTTTCACTAGGGATATTGATAGCTTGGTCTTTTGGTTTAATAGTGGCGATACAAATAGCGTATCAACGTTTGAGAGTTAGATATGATGGGGTGGGTGCATAATGAGAAGTATCATGAGATATTTACGGTTTGTTTTGTTGTTATCCAAGTTGAAAATGTCACATATGATGGTGTTTAGACTAAGTTTTTTTGGGGCATCTTTTGCAGATGGTATTTTGTTTTTGATACAACTTCTAACGTTCCACATTATTTTCGGTCAAGTGGACAGTATCGGAGGTTGGGAGCGTGGGGAAATGATAATCTTTATTGGTACATTCTCTATGATTAATGGCTTAACTATGGTGATTTATTTTTTTGGGATATCAAGCATACCGGAGAAAATTCAAGGCGGAGGTTTAGATGTTTATTTAACCAAGCCTGTAAATCCATTGTTGCACTTAACCTTTGAAAGTATACACCCTGGAAGTGTACCACTATTATTGTTTAGTATCATTATAATTATATATGGTGTATCCGAACTGGGGGTTCACGTTACAGTGCCTCTAATAATAGGGTATACAGGGATTACTTTACTAATGACTTTGTTATACTATAACATAGAACTTATACTTCGTACTCTTCCGTTTTTCTTTATTGGAACAGGTGCTATAGATCGGTTGGCAGGGACTTTGGTTGATTTGAATTTCAAGGTTCCCGGTGTTATTTATCAAGGTGTATTTAAGATTATTTTTTATTTTATCTTGCCTTACGGTATTATGGCCACTATTCCCACACAGGTGCTTTCTCGTACATTAACCTTTATGGGCCTTCTACAAGCGTTATTTGTGGTTATTTTTTTCACAGCATTTGCATTGTGGTTTTGGAAATTAGGACTTAAACATTATAGAAGTGCCAGCAGCTAGTGTCGCGCTTCGCAAATACATCATGAAAAAACTCCATGCATACCCGTTTAATTGTGTTTTTGACACATTGTATCGTGTAAGGAGTTTTTTTTATAATTTTCAAAGACTGATTTTTGTCGATTATATCAGTTTTTTTCAATTACTCTAATTGAAAATCGTCTGATAATTATATAGCACAGGAGGCTACAATATGAACCGTAACCAAGAATTGATTGAACTGGCGAAAAAAAATATTGCCGGTGGAACCAATAGCATGATGAGGCTTTTGCCTTATTCTTTGCCTATTGTGATATCAAAAGCAGATGGAGCTTTTGTTTGGGACGCAAATAACGCTAAGCTAATTGATTTAAATATGGGATATGGCCCACTGATTTTTGGGCATAGAGCACCCGTGGTTATAGATTCCATAAAAAAGGAGCTTGACATTAGGGGAAGCGTATTGGGTTTTGTCCATGAGCTATCGTCAGAAGCGGCATGTTTAATAAAAAAGAGTTTTAAATCAATTGATTTATTGCGGTTCTCCTCTACGGGGACAGAAGTAATTCAAACGGCTGTACGGCTTGCCCGTACTTTTACAAAGAGGCGTAAACTAATTGTGTTCGAAGGTCATTACCACGGTTCATCCAATGCGGTATTCCATAAATATCATAGCGATGTGGATGAACTAGAATCTGCCGGGTTCGAACACGCTTGTGCGGGAACCCAGGGGATGGGTGATTATTTAGCGGATGTAATTCGACTGCCATGGAACGATATGGCAATACTAGATGAAACATTCAAAAAGCATGGTGAAGCAATTGCTGCTGTAATAATGGAACCTGTTATGGGAAATGCCGCTGTTATCCCTCCAAAGCCAGGATATCTCAAAGAAGTAAGGGATATTACTACAAAATATGGAGCACTATTAATTTTCGATGAAATCATTACCGGTTTCCGAGTGAGCAGGGGTGGAGCCCAGGAGCGATATGATGTACAAAGTGATATAACAGCACTTTCAAAAGCAATGAATGGTGGAGTGCCCATATCTGCAATCGGTGGAAGGAAAGAAATCATGGACTTATTAACCTCAGGTGAAGTATTTCATGGTGGTGTATATTCGGGTAATCCGATGTGTGTTGCAGCAACACTGGCGGTTCAACGCGAGTTCGATGTCCGTTCCGACTGTATTTTTAATCAGCTGGAGGATATCAGTGCATATTTAAAAAATGGGTTTGTTGATATATTTAGTCGCAGGGGAATTCCCATTGTATTCCAAAATGTTGGCTCAATGTTGAGCATGACATTTACCAAGACAGATGATGTTACCCCTTTTGAAAACTATAGGCAAATAAAAGCCAATGCAGACATGGATCGTTATATAAAATTTCAACATATGCTTCAAGAAAAAGGCGTATATATCCATCCAAATCTTTTTGAACCGTGGTATTTGTGTACAGTACACACAAAGAATATTCTTGATAATGTATTGAGCACAGTAGAAAAAGTAGCAGCGTCCATGTAATCTGTACTCATTCACACGAAAGGAATTGTCACATATGCAAGAAAAATCATTAGTTCATAAAATGAAGTTCTCATCACTTTTTAATATGTTCTCTCTTGATAATGCAAGTAGCGTTAATATCATTGCAGGACCATGTTCCGTAGAGAGTGTGGAGCAAATGAATACAATCGCACAAAAATTAAAACAAAACGATGTACATTTTATAAGGGGAGGGGCTTACAAACCGAGGACATCTCCTTATGCATTCCAAGGGTTGGGTATCGAAGGGCTAAAAATAATGAAGCAAATATGCGACACATATTCATTAATAAGTGTCTCTGAAATTATGGATCCTCGCGATGTTGCAAAAGCATTGGAGTACATTGATATAATCCAAATTGGAGCAAGAAATATGTATAACGTACCTCTCCTTAAAGAAATAGGCAAGACAAGCCATCCTGTTATATTGAAAAGAGGACTTATGTCTACGCTAAAGGAATTTCTTTTGGCTGCAGAGTATATTATTTCTGAGGGAAATCAAAATTTAATTTTATGCGAAAGGGGGATACGCACATTTGAAGATAGTACAAGAAATACGTTGGATATAAGTAGCATAGCGATAATTATGAATGAAACATCATTACCTGTTATTGTTGACCTTAGTCATTCACTGGGATGGAAGGATATTATTATTCAGATTGCAAAATCGGTTATGGCGTTGGGTGTCGATGGAATAATGATAGAGGTTCACAACAAACCACATGCTGCTTTATCTGATGAAAATCAACAGTTGTCTTTAGATGAGTTTCAATCATTATTTGATCATATCAAGACATTCAAAACTTCATGTTCAGATTTTACTATCACATTGTAAATTAATAATATCAGAATGGAGATGTAAGAATGAATATTTTGCCAGTAAATATTGACCCTATGATTAGAGCTTATCCGCATCATCTGTTTCCACACTCAATAATGTCAAAAAATTATAGTGCTGGAAATTTGTTAGCAGATGTAGACATAATGCGAATAAAAGACAATACATTCATTACTATAGAAAGAAATGCAAAATTTAAGATTACAGATGGTAATTATATGCTTTACTCGGATTTATATGCCCCGCAAGCGGATAACATTATATATAGGTTATGTGATAAGAACGATGAGATAATAGTTAAAATCAATCACCAGCATTATTCTCGAAACTGGGCTTCAATTCATTTATTTATAGATAATTTGTCTGATTTAGAATGCAAAAAAAACCTAAAAACGTGTGATGTAAGGTTTGGAAAGTGCTGTCGCGACTCACTATTTGTTTACGACGGCAAGAATAAATTTTTTCCTTATTATAAGGTCTCGGAATTTCCATATTGGCTTAGAATTAAAGTTAAAGATAATGAAGTTTTAGCATATATATCTGATGATGGAATTAATTGGGTTGAGAAATTACATTGTTATATACCTTTTGCTGACAAAACACAACGGGTAATTGGCGTATGTTTTGACCTGCAAGCAGATAGCTATTATGATTGGTTATTCTCAAACTATATCCAGCTATTTTCAAATCTTGAACATCAACTGCTAATAGACTTTTTAGTTTCTCCCTATAAAAATTATTTACCCTATTCCCATAACCCAATATTGGATTTTTTACCCATACGCAAAGAAATTATAGAATCAAAATACGATTCTATATTCGAGTATATTAAATCTTGTATTGACATAAAAAAATACATAGATTTGTACCTTGATGAATTCTTTATGCCTGATAGGGAAGCGTATGGAGAATATCATATAAGAGTGCAAAATCTCGTTTATGGTTATGATAATGATAGTATATATTTGCTTGGATTAGATTCAGGGAAACCTATTCAATCAAAAATATCAATAAAAGATTTCTTTAATGCATATGAAACATGCAAAGAAATGTTCAATTTCGTTTACGAAATAGATTTTTTTAAATGTAAGTTTTCCTTTAAACTAGACTATTTCAAGCGAAGTCTTGAGAATTATATGAGTGGAGAAATCGAAAATCCCCAATTATATAATATGGACAGCATAATGCCACTTAGCGATGTGACGTTCGGAATGAATATATACAGCAAATTGCTGACGGATAAAGGAATTGAGATAATAAAAAATGATAATAGAGTAGCGTATGTAATTAAAGAACACAAAACATGTATGTATGAAAGACTCAAGTTTCTGAAAGCAAGAGGGTTTTTAAATGAGTGCAACTATGAGATATTAATTGGATATGCAACTGAATTAAAAGATAAATCAAGTACAATGCTTAACTTAATCATAAAAAACGAAATAAAAAATGATAGCTTAATAGCCGAAAAACTGAAAAATCATTTGATTGCTATAAAAGCTATTGAAGAAAAATATTATCCTTTGCTACTTGAACTATTGCAATAGCAATGACAATGTGCCATGGTAGCCGATACTTCGTATTCTTAGATTTTTAATATATTCTTTGTTGCTACCAAACGAATGAAACCAATATACTCACCGTTGTCCATTTTGAAAATATCGGTTTCATCTGGCCCATGGTTCTTGCCAGAAGCAAGTAATGCAGTATCCCAATGCAACCATAAGTTGCAACCATCGGGAAGTGTATCCGCTATGTCTATGGACACAAGTCCATCTTTTTCCCACAAATTCATCCACCATGATAAGGTTTGCCATGTCCACAATTCATCTCCCAAAAACTTCTTAATATAATCGGGAGTACCATTTGTGGCTTCTTTCATATATCCCGGAACAATCATACCAAGCTGACCGCCGGGGCGCAAAAACTTGATAATGTTTTCAAGATATGCTTCATCCGAGCCAAAATAAATATAAGCATCAACACAGATAATTGCATCAAAAAAACCTTGTGCAAACGGCAAATTTCGGGCATCGGCATAAACTGGGGTGATAAGATGTTCAACGTTATAAGACTTGGCGTTTTGCCATTTTTCGTCCGGGGCTTCCCATAAGTCCACGGCGTATACCTGCACACCAAACTCACGAGCAAGAAAAACGCTCGTCATTCCTTTCCCGCAACCAAGGTCGAGAACACGCATACCTGACTTTAGGTCAAATGACTCTGTCAAAAACTCAGTCAACCAAAGCGGATGCGGGCCCATCTGATTATCGAAAATCCACAGCGGGTCGTATTTATTAGAAAGCGGAAATTGTTGACGGTAGAGAATACCGGGGTTAATTTGTCGAGTTGTTGTTAATTGACTCATAATTGGCACCTACTTAGGGCTTACTCAAAAACTCAGATTTTATGAAAATGCTGTACATATAAAAAGGTATCCACAAATTTTTTGATAAAATTTTGGTGGAAAATTTGCCACAGAAAAAAGGGTAAAAGAACACGAAGTCTACCTAAACTTTCGGAAGAACTCATATCCGCTCGGCATTAACAAAAGGAGCTAGCATTTCATTCCTCTTTTCTTCTTTGTCTACTATATCTTTTTTTGTTTATTTTGACAAGGTGCAATATTTGTGCCTGCACGTAGCGAAAGGTTGTGTATTACAATGCAAAAGGGAAAAATCTATTGTTGCTTTTCAGGTACAGGCAAAACTCAATCCGACATATATTCTTTAGTTGTTGACTTGGAGCGGCATTTTTACAAGGGTGATGTATCTTGGAAAAAAGTTATTGACGTGGCTGTGATGATTACCGAAGTAGGGCGCGATGTGGCGATAGGGTCGGATTTATTTATAAGGGAAATTTTATGCGAGATGGAAATTCCGTACACTGTTGTAATTCCCAGCCTTGAAGATAAAGAGATTTACCGCAAAAGATATATCAACAGGGGCAATGAGCTTGAGCACATCCGCGCTAAATGCGACAATCGGGAAGTGTTATTGTCCGAAAAGCTTAATGGCGAGGAAATTGTAGCCCTGCATCGCAATGGTTATTTTACACAATATCTTAAATGCACTGAAGGGAAATACAGTTGAATGAAATTCTTAAATACTATTCTATGCTATTTACTTCCCAAGAATAAAAGTAAAACAAAAAACAAAAACAAGGATGAAGAGTCTATAAGATAACACTCAGCCTCGTTCTAAACGGGATAAAATCGGCAGAAAGGAAATCGGCGCTCTTGCCAAATTCAGGGAACTTTACCCAGACCTTCGGGTAAACACCTTTATTTTCGACAGTGCATCCTACAACTACGCCACTTATGAACTCTTAGACCATTGGGGTATTAACACCGTAGGTTGTTGTGTATTAAAAACAGCTACAAATTTTAAACTCACTGTATCATAACATTTCCGGTTCCGTAACTTTCAATCAATGAACCTCGTGTCATGTTACCAGATGAACTGTTTGTTACTGCACCTTGGTTATTTTCGATAAGTCCGCCGATGATACTGCCGATTCCTGTAAGGCTTGCGATATTTATAGATGTGGCGTTTTCGATCACACCACTTGTAACATTCAATCCAACTAAACCGCCCAACGTGTCTGTAGCTCTCAGTGTGCCTCCGTTTATTGATATATCTGTTATTAATCGTCCTATAAAGCCGCCCGCGTTCACGGCATTCTAATTTGAGGAAATAACTACCAACCGATATAATACACAAGAGGTGAAGTCAATGTGCATTATATCGGAAATGAAAAAGGCAATTTCGACAGTTGATTATAATGGATATTACTACAACCTATCCCACATCATTGAGATAGTGATATGGGGATTAATGTGCCGAATGAAAACATTGACGGACATACATTTTTGGGCAACATCAAAAGCCGTGAGGCCTATGTTGGAAGAAAAATTCGGAATAACAAGAATACCGTGTTATTCACATTTTGCAGGCATGGTTGGATTAATAGACAGCGATGAACTTAATAAAATATTCATGGAGTTTTTCGGCAAATTGGTAGAAAGTGTAGTCGGAAAGACCATAGCCATTGACGGTAAAACGGTATGTTCAACAGCGGAAGTGAAAAAGTACGATTCTCCCTTGCATATCGCAAGTGCATTTGTGATAGAAAACGGCATCACCATAGGACAACTTGCAACCGAGGCAAAAAGTAATGAGATTCCCATAGTGCGTGAATTAGTACGCATTTTGGACGTAACAGGAGCGACAATAGTAACAGATGCGCTGAACTGTCAAGAAAAGACAGCCGATGAGATACTTGAATTGGGCGCGGATTACGTCTTCGCTGTCAAGAAAAATCAAGAAAAACTATATGAAGATATAGGCGAAATGATTGATTTCAAAAGTACAGACCTCTGTGAGATAAAAAATGCACCACTTGAAAAAGTGGTAAAAACTGAAAAAGGTCATGGACGAATAGAAACTCGGCGTTCTCTTGTGACACATGA
>Ga0131853_10001031_pt1:0-37500 | contig 50621 bp, 45 predicted proteins | sample TergutLab28metaG_FD_92764 | JGI IMG/M metagenome (GOLD analysis project Ga0131853, IMG submission 92764) | Labiotermes labralis P1 segment gut microbial communities from Petit-Saut dam, French Guiana - Lab288 P1 (version 2) (version 2) | ecosystem: Host-associated > Arthropoda: Insects...
GAACCAAATATGTTAGAATTATGAAACAAACTGCATTTTGAAGAGAAAAAATGGAGAGTATATACCATGTTTAAAATATTCAGTACCTATATTTGTTGAATAAATATATAAAATGCAACTTTACAGGTTAGCGGTGCGGTACGACCACTATAGTTGACACTAGGCGTCAAAAGGTTAAACAATATGCAGGGTGTCCCTGAACTTTATGTCAATACTGCAGGAACAAATTCCAAAGGTAATTCAAAGTCAGAAATGTCACATACACTTGGGTCTAATCTTAGCATTAATGAGTTAGTAGCAGTTGCAGTGTCTGGGATATGCAGAGGCATCGACATATTCATATAATCATAACAATGCCAGCAGTAGGTGAGATAGTAAAGAGTACAGTCAGTTCATGCTGTGAGAAGTATACATTAAGCAGTAATTCAACTTGCAGTTTTCCCATCAAGAATACATGGATATGCATTTTGCTTACAGGTTATGTAACAATTATGCCACCCCACCACAGAAATCACATAACACTGGCCTATGTTAATGATGAAATGTAACTAAAATTAGAGTAAATGGCAAACAATTCAAGTGCCCAAGCTGTACACCTCACAAGGTCTGCTTGTATAGCGCAGTTGGTATAGCAACTGAGCTGAAGGATTCACAGTTAGAATCCCAGTAGGTGCAACAAATTTTTCTCCTCTCCAAAACATCTACACTGGCTCTAATACTGAGTAGTATTAGTTATGTTCTTGAAACTTAAAGAATTTGGCAGTATCTTATTCCATCCACAGGAATCTGTCTTGTTACTGATAGTCCGCGTTGGACTTTACTTAGTTGCTTTGGTTTATATACTGCCATTTATTGATTATCTTTTTAGGGTTTTATAATTTTCTGGTTTCTTTATTTTGATTTATTTCAGGTCAAGGTGCAGCTTGTTTCTAAGTGGATGATGGATTACACTGTTACTTGTTTTTGGATTGTTGATTATGATATTGGCATGAAATTGGATTTGGTTGTAATGTTTTGTACAATGGTTCCCAGATATGTACACATTTCTTAATGAGATACGTTGTAACAAAGTGGTTGTAGCAGAAGGTGTGGCCGGATTGAGTATTAATCAGTCATTTCTGCTAGCTGAGTGTCCATTTATGCTGAATTATTGTGTTGTGCGATTCAGCATGATCTGATATTGTTGATTTATTGTTTATTTTGGGGGGTTTAATTATTTATTAAAGAATCATTATAGTTATTGTGTTTTTATGATTTAATTTTTTATACAATAGATTATTTGTACTGTAGGAGGTCGAGAGTTTTTAATGTTTTTTATGAAAGTTGATTTTGTTTGTTGTACCATGTGTATCAGGGTTCACTGAATTTTATTATTTATTTTTATTTCCTGGTTTTAAGGGAGTTAATAGGTTATGTTAGTTACTGTTTCATTAGTATTAATAATACATTATTGGTAGTGAAATGCTATTCATCGTTAGTGATTTCTGGTTCTTCAAGAAATGAATTTAATTCATGAGCCTTATTTAATTTTTTTTTGATAGTTTATTTATTCTTATTTGGTGTTAAGATTAAGGGGGTTTAGCCCCTTATTTTATTTTTATAATTTCTTTTTATTATTTAGTTTGGTGGATTTTATAGTGATTTTCAACTTGATTATGTTAAAATTTTATTTATTCTTTTGTTTACTGATTTGTAATTTAATTTGTTTATTGAAATGCTTTCTTTGTCTTTAGTGTGTATAATAATTACTATGTATTTAGTAAATCTTATTGTAGTCTTTCTTTGATGTTAATTTCTTTTGAGGAATTAAGCAAATTTCATGTCTGCCTGTCTGACAAAAACATCTTTTCTCCTTAGTTTTGGAAGTATGGCCTGCCCACTGACTGCTCCCCCATATGTCTTCATGACATGAGCAAGGAAAAGGTTTCTTTTACCTGTACAACCAACTAAGACATACTAGACTTTCAGGATGTTACATATATGTTCATGTCTGTATGAATGATAAGCCTCCAATATTTCAGTATGAGTAAGCAATATAATTATTAACCCTCTCTATGCAACAACTTGTATCCTAAGCTGGTAATTCTACTATAAACAATCCACTTACTTTGATGCTCCTTGAAGCGATCGTATTATAGGAGCTGCCTCCATGTGTGGTACTGGATCATATGCAGCAACCGGGGTTTCTGCATCCCAGTCTTCTTCATCTGCAGGAATGGAAGGCTGGTGGTATGGCGCTAGTGTCAGATCACCATGTTCTGACTCTTTAACTTCATATTTATAGCCTTCTATGACACGTCGGTCTGGACATGTGCTCACGTGGTACTGGAAATCTGGTTTATCTACATGGTGTATGGCATTGAATGGACATATCATCTTGTTAGCCATCGGATAATTTTTTTTGCATTTGACAATATGCCCCTGCATTCTCGATTTCAGAATCACATGGCTTGTATTATAAGGGCATTGTATAAGTGTGTCTTCGGCCAGCATTTTTGTACCTGCAAAATTAAGAAAATTCATGTGAGTCAACTGATGTACAAATAATTTTACCTCCACTAACATAATAAATCCCTGTACATATATGGTAAATATGTAAAACAACTACACATGCAAAAGCCAACAGATGGTACATAACGAATGCTCCAATACAAAAGCAATGGGAGATGCACACTAGACCACACTGCACATAGTTTTCACGTTTTATGTTTCATTGACTGAGCATCTCTGTATAATCTTGTAAATAAACCAACTTGGTGCACAATTTTTTTCTTGGTATATTTTTATTTGTCAATCACTACATGTTTTGGGCTGCTATGAGCCCATCATCAGGAGGTACAACTGTGTTTATGTGACACTTGGTACTTACTCTGTATTATGGATGATTGTGTGGTATGCAGGGTGGAATGAAACTTTCATTCCACCCTGCATACCAGACAGTCATCCATACAGAATAACAAGTACCAAGTGTTGCATAAACACAGACATATCTCCTGATGATGGGCCCATAGCAGCCCAAAACATGTACAGACTGACAAATAAAAATATACTAAGAAAAAAAAACTGTGCGCCAATTTGATTTATTTACAATATTTTCACATGTTCTTTGCACCTTGACACACTGAATGCTTATGGCTGTTTTCAGTACCTCTTGTGATCCTATTGAAAAAACTACTCCCACTTCAGTTTCTGTGTAGCTGCCTACCACTAATATGAACACCTTAATGTTATTAATGCATATTTAAATTTTTAAAACATTTTTGTCACTCTACAACAACTTGAGTTCATACACAGACCCTTATTTCCCTTCAATAATAGTCAGAATAATAACCTATGTATTGCATTCACCACCTTCTACAAATTCACACAACTGAAAACCCTCACAGTTACTATAATCATAATTATTACCATGGTTCTACTGACACGAATCTCAAACCAGCATTAACTCCACATATAAACTCAAATAAAAAGGACATTTTTGCAGTCCACAGCTTACATAGCAAACTCCCTACATGCATGAAACATAACAGAATTAACTGTCTCTTTAAACTTAATGATCTCTTCACAAAAGGTGCCTTGTTCAACAGAGAAGAACATAAATTATTAAATGAATATTGGTTTCCAGTCGTCTGTAATATACAGCTGGGATAGTGTAATCAGTAAAGTGACAAGCTTTGGGCTGGACAGTCCAGAGTGTGAACCCCAGTGGAGGCAAGATTTCCAGAACCATCATGACCAGCCCCAAGGCCCCACACAGCCTGCTATATAATGGGTACCACATCTCTTTCCCTGGGCGTAAAGCAGCTATGGCATGGCATTGACCGCCCACCCCTTTCTAGCACTGAGGCTGAGTATGGGTAAAGTTATACCTTTACCTGCAATCAGTGCCTGCTTGGCATGTTATGGGACAGCCATTACCTCTAATGGTTTGTAATATAAATTACATCCTCTGGTAGAGAGCTCAACAATTATCAGGTGCCAGATTACCATAGTGCATATATAATTTGTCATGGCACCTAGAATTTCAGAAGCATGTATTTTAAAGTAATATGAATCCCCCCCCCCCCCCCCCCTTTCTGGAAATCCCAGTTCAACAAGCACTTCTTTACTAAACAGCTCACTCACTCCAGTCATTCTGGTTGCAGCAGACACAAAGATCAAGCAAAAGATACAGGGGCAAGACGTGACAGGGTATGTGGTCCATGGTAATTTTCAAATTAATTGTCATATTTATAATAAGGAGTTTTAATGCGTGATTTTTTTTATCTCAATGCATTTCTAAGGGTTTTTTTTTCAGATCAATTTTATATGCTTTTTGGGATTTATTTAACTAAAAAATTTGCATAGTAGTAGTATAATTTTGGAATATTCCAATGTGTGAGAATATCTTGCAATTTATTAGGCACACACACAATGCAAGTTACAGCAACAGCAGAAGGTTTACGTTACAGTAACTTGTAACGGTCCGGCTCACCTTTCTCACTCAGTCGTTTCCATGATACCTAGTGTACAGGGACTAACATGGTTTGAGTGTTGTGAAATCAGTAAAGAACTATTCGTACGATGCATGTTTAATGGATAATCTGGAGAATCTTTTGCGTGAATTTATTTTTAGTCAGTGGCGCTAATTTGATACCTGTTCTGATGACATGCGATAAACATAGCACTTTGTCACTCGGCATCTTCACTGCACATTAGCCTTTATAAAATAATTACATTTATGCAGTCCAAAATTTGGTAAAACCAATTAAATCCAATCTGATTACTTATTTTAACAATGTAACCCCCCCCCCCAACCATAGTAACACTTATTAATTCCTAATTATATAATTTAGTCTATAAATCTGGCCCAAATTAGGAGCTATGCACACACGTGCCCTCCTCTATGAGAACCAAAAATCTTTTGCATCATTTGCTACAATGGTGCTAATTTGATACCTGTTCTGATGACATGCCATAAACAAAGCATGGATCACTTTGTCACTTGGCATCTTCACTGCACATTAACCTTTATGAAATAATACCATTTGTGTAGTCCAAAATTCGGTAAAACCAATTAAATCCAATTTGATTACTTATTTTACAATGTAACCCTCCCCCCAAAGTAACACTTATTAATTTCTAATTATATAATTTATCCTGTAAATCTGGCCCAAATTAGGAGTGATGCACACACACACACACACACGCCCTTCCTCTAAGACAACTGAAAAACTTTTGCATCGTTCGCTACAATATGCAAAGTTGGTTTCCTTTTCCAAAATCCCCTTACTCTAATTTTCCTAATCAGTCTGATTGGTCCCATGTAACTTTAGCAGTCTTGTAAAATTTTGTATCCCCATTGGTTCCTAACAACCGATGTGGTATCCCTTATCGTAATATATGTAAACCCTGCATAAACGTCTTCTACCAGACAATTTTAATGTGCTACCTTAACTAACACAGTATCAACCCTCTCTTGATTTACATCTTGAAAAAATGTAAAAACCCTCAAATTTTGACTGTCCCAGCCAACTTCAAAACCCCATTAACTTGACATTGACAAATGCCTAACAAACTAACAATGCCTAACAAACTAACATCCCCTTCGTAAATACATTCAGCATCTTATACCCTAGGCTAACCTCCACTTTTCGCTCTCACCAGCTATCTGTCTATCCTACTTCACACATAACTCCATCTCACTCTCTGCTCTTGGAAACCATCCTTAACCTTGTTACCATACTGCCCTTCTGTATAACTACCAAATGCTAATGACCTCCCTCCTACACAAACATTTTGTATCCCTACATTTTAGAAATTAATTTTGATTCTTCTAATTAAAATAATTCTTTTCAATGGTTATACACTGAAGCATAATCTACAGTATAAAAAAAGCCAGGCCCCTTAATTTTTGAGCTGGTGCCCAGAATGATAGAAAATATGTCATGCCTTGCTCTGATATGTAGCGTGTCCACTCTACCCTGTCCCTCAGTATGGCAGTTGTCACGGGACATCCAAGTAGATTCAGACTTTCTACATGATTAAGCTGCTGTGCTCAGAAACATAATAAACACAACAGTCTGTACAATAATTATATTTTGTTACCTGTTACAGTTCAATAGCATAAACTATAACTGTAATTTCATTTTAGTATTATCACTTACTTTAGTAAAAGTGTTTTGATTTGTCTCAGTGACTCAAAAGACTCCTGTTGCAATGGAATGCCTTCACAACAGAAGTTGATACTCCGGCAATCCTGATACTTCACCAATTCAGAAAAATAGTCCCAAGTGCATAAGTTTTAGCCTCCAAGAGTCTATCTACAACAAGCACTGTGTATCTGCTGACCCCTTGTCTCCTACTCCATCACCTTCTTCAGCTGTTCCTGTTCCACAGTCTCCTGATTCTTAGGCATCCCTGGTAGAAACCAAAGAAACTCCACAAAACATACTAGGGGACACTTATGTCCCAGAGCCAGCAGCTGAAGGAGATATCCAAATGGAATACTTCTCTGATTAGTTGTGCAGCCCAAATGTAGGAGCAGTACCAAAAACTGTCTGTCAGAACTCAGGTAAGTACAGGTACTGTTTGATCAAAAATATTTGATAATCTGACACCTGTCCAATTCCATACATGCTGGATTAAAGGCATTCTACTGGATTAAAGGCATTCTACTGTACCCAGTGTACTACTTTATTACTTTTAATTACTTCAAATTTAGAAAAATAGTTACTTTTGCAACAGTATCCTACAGCAATACAATGTTGACATATGGGATGAATTAATAATTTAATTAATTACCGTAAGTCAAGGGTATACAAACTTTCCAAAAACTAGCAGCCACCTCAAAAAATTTTAGGGACCAAATGCTGGTATGGATGAAGTTAAATACTGAGGAAACAAATATTATTCACCACCTTAATTTGGTTACCTGGTACCCAAGATTTGTGTTTCACTGTTGTAAGACATCATAAATTAATTGTACCTACCCATCACACTGACATGTCAATCAGTCCAAAAAATTCCTCCATAAATGTACAACAAACAGTGGTTTATTATTATTATTATGACATGAAGTGTAAGACTATATCCAGGATTACCAGGTGATATTACAGGCTAGATTATCACAGTTAAATTCCCACCAGCAGTGTCTGGATTCTTATTTTCAAACTGAATCAAAATTAATCTTAAATGTCCACCCTCTTAACAGATGTGTCACAGAAACTCTTTCTGTGGGAGTAAAGATAAAGCTTTGGCACATCGCCTATGTAGTACAAAACATACAAATATTTTTATTTGTTGTATTTCGAGGCACGATCATTGGCACAGTATTGAATGACATGGTAAAAGTATACAACAACCTACAAATAGTGTGGAAAAAGATCATTATACCATCACAGAAAGTTTCACTCAGGACAATTGGTGCTCCAAACATGTTACAAATAACGCAAATCTTGAGTACAAATCAGAAAAGTTTAAACTTTAGCCCAGTTGTTCATATGAATAAAACGCAAGGTGAGAACTCCCATGTTGATGTTATATAAATAATGGGACAAGAAAGTAATTAGTTTAATATTCATTCATGACAAACACTGTAACTGGACACAGAAGCACATAAAATTCAGCCCAATCCAGAAGAATCAATTCATTCCAATCTCTAGCAGATGCAAAAAGCGATGATAATATTTACATTTTTACATACAATGTACAAAAACAACCCAGTCTTTTCGTGCCTTGATTCTTCGTCTCTGTATGGTGTTTTACTGTTATTTACAGAACGAAAAGTTTGTAGACAATACGAAGTTCCGTAATTATCCAACTACCTTCGTCCTTTACACTGCTTAACGAGTCTTACGTCTATACATACTATCAGTTGCGGGGCATTCGAGTCGAAAAACAATGACAATTACCTTACAACATTCCGAATGTGCAACGACAGTAACCCTAGTAGGCATACATCAGTGTCAATAGAAATACAGTGATAAACCTACAAATACAAATCTTCACATCTTTTCGGCAATAGTGCTATTCATTCATGCATACATACATCACCTCTAAAGTTTGGTTTTACCTCTGCGCTGCCAAATATACGTAAAAATCCACAATAACCCACTCTCCAATCGCACACTGCTTTGTCGGTTACTGTTGCTGTCACCTAAGCCACGGATTAGAGCTAACTTAACGCTAATCCGTGGTTATGTGATCTATATAAATCGAGAGGATCAAATCGATTACATGGCAAAACAATGCAATACACTAATCCATGACCATGATGGATACGGCATTACAGCTAAAAAAAATCAGTATTGACTTTTGGCATAGGAGCAACTAGCATATTTGTTAGCCAACGAATATCATTTCATTTATTATACATCCCTATTGTTACATAAGTAACTTTGACTTCTCCAACTCTACGTTACAATATATTACAAAGTATACATAAAGTCTCGAACTGTAACAATAATTATCTTTATGGTGCGATAAAACAATTATTATCATACACAGCCCAATAGAACACAATACCATCGTGTTATATCATTGACTTCAGAAACTAATGATTTATAGGCTGTGATCACAGATCATCACATGCATGGGTCCCATGTTCTAACAGGTTGATAGCATGTTACGTACATACATTCAGACATAAATACATGCATTTGCAAACTCCAGTAATTCTGTTACATAACAGCTGGACATGAAACATATCAATATGAGACAACACACAGCACAAGCTAATGGGTTACAAAACAACAAATTAAAAATGTACAACTTCTGTTAGATTAATAAAGAGTATTAATAACAGCACAAGTACAGGTATATAAAGAATGATTAAAAATTACTAAGTTATATAATTTGTACTGTGTTCTAAAAATTCTCTAACTAAATAAAACGAATTAATTATAAGATATTTACCAAGTTAATATGTTCCTTTTTAAGAATACCATACATAACTTATAAAGTATTATTTAGACATCAGCATAGCAGTATATCACTATATATGAAGTATGTCACACACATTCAATTTCACATAGCGTTCCAAAATAGTCTAGAAAATTGTTTGCCGAATTAAATGACTTTTCCATTAATGTACTTTTAAGTTTGCCTAAAAATATATTCTCGTTTTGTACCAAATCAGCTATCCGGTTTGGTAAACTGTTAAAAACCTTTATACGCATATAATAGACACATTTTCGATATAGTGACAAGTTTCCTTGCGGAACATGTAGACATTTTCTGTTTCTTGATAATTTATTATGAATTTCACTATTAAAAGAAAAATGTGCCATGCCATTAACCAAAAACTCTCTTAAGGATAATGTATACTGCGAAGGCATTGTTCATATTTCCAAAGTTTTAAAATGTGGCTTGCGTGTAGCTCGGGGAATAATTCCTAATATCCCCCTCACAATTCTGTTTTGCTGAAGAAAACTTTGTTGTTTTCTGTCGAGTTAACCCAAAAGATTACTCCATACACCACAGCTGAATTAAAGTACACATGATATACCATCTTAAGAATTTCGATAGTGCTATAATGCTTCAAGCATTTAATCACATAGCACGCACTGTTAGGTTGTTTATCCAACGGCCAAAAAGAATAATTAAAACTCAATTCATTTAGCAAACATTTAGTGAAAAGAAGATTCGACAACAAAACACATACATATACACACAGTATCTACACTGGCGTTTCAATAAATTCAAGTTACACTGAATCATGCCAAAAATTCTGTGACAATAAAGGGCTTATGGAATCGACGACAAGTTGTTGGCAATCCTGATTTTTATCTGCTACAATATTTCTCTGTTTCATGTTTGAGCGTGCAGTGCAAATATGGCGTGCCTTGAGTACGGGAATCGTTGCTTGTCATCTAATATGTTGGGAGAATCTGCGTATCCGGACTGGCTGACAGCAGAGCAGAGCACTGGAGTAAGTAACTTAACATTGTACGTTAAGTCTTCGAAGTATTGGCTTTTTTAAAATAAAAGTAAGGATATTTCAGTGTTGCAAAATGCTGAATCATTTTCAATCGTATCGATTCATATTAAGATTCTTAGAAAGTAGCTCTAAACATGATATGTTTTGAACACTTGCGGAAGAAAACTGACAATGGGGGACGTAATATACATCAACCCTCCTTTCATTGTAAGCTAAACTTAACGTCCAGAACCTAACCTGATAATTGACCTACGCCTCCAGAAAGAGTGGTGGTATGCAGACCGAATCCAGCTAAACGTTGTTTTCGATCCCCTACAGCATAAATGTTGTTTAGGATAGTTAACATTACTTATGTAACACCTATTCTCCTTTCAGACTTCCATTATGGCAATTGAATACAGTGATGGTGTAGTGCTTGGTGCTGATTCTCGTGCTACAACAGGATCCTATGTGTCAAACCGTATTTCGGATAAGCTGACAAAAGTTTCGGAATACATATATTGTTGTCGATCAGGGTCAGCAGCAGATACACAAGCAATTTCAGATATTGTGAAATATCATCTTGATTTCTACTCGTAAGTGTCTGGCCATACAAGGTTGAGTATTTTTCCCTTGTAGGATGTTTATTGTATCCATATGTAAAGAACTGCTTTTGAATACAAGAAGTTAATGCCAGCTGTCCATTTGCCACTTATTCTTAACTTAATTTAATTGTTTGTTGTATCTGACCATCTGGAATGTGGAATATGTTTTCTTTAATCTTGAAAGAGAGGCACTGGAATAATATCATACATGTATGCCCATATCCCTTCAAACCCCCCTCCCTCCCTCTCCTCCCCAGTTGCAGTTCTACTCTTTTACAGTAACAGCTGTGTAACTCATATAGGTACTAGATTACTGTAACATAAACATGTTTACAATACTGACCTTTTATGTGTGTGTGATTTGCCCAGTCACTCCTCTGACATAATCATTTATCAAAGTACACATACAGAATTCCATACAAAGTCAAAACAATCATAATGGTTTTCATATCTATTTAAAAAAATTTCATATCTATTTAAAAAATTCAGAAAAGTTATTTTTTAACATTGCAACATAATTGTTAACACTGGAGTAATACCAAAAACAGGCAATAATTACTTCCTTTCACATCCCTTGCAATTCATTATTTACCATTTATTCTGTCATTTGACTGTATAGTCCACGGTACCAAGGGTGTCATTAAATGTAACAAATCTAATAAAATCTTATACCATTAGGGTACACTGATATAAACAGATTTTGTCAAATTGAAAATTAGTTTTTAAAAGTACCAAATCTTAATCTAGTGATGTATCTTGTGACATTACTTTCTTTTCGTATCCTTTCTTTATGTTTCATCCACTAAGCACAAATGAAGCAAATTGTTGCATTAACTAAAATGTCATGCAGTCAAAACACAGTATATTCAATAATGTAAAGTTTGCTACATGTTTCAGTTACAAGTAACCATCATCAGGCAGACGTTTCAGTACATGGACATGATATATTCAGTGCTACAGTATGGTATCCCATATTGTTTACATTTGCTGTGTAGAATTTCAGACATTTAGATTAATAAACTGCTCAATATATAATATCTTAACTAATGTATTTTCTGAAATTATATATGAACCCATCAATGTAGGTCTATCAGTTAAAATTTAAAATCTTAAAACTTCAATACTTAGCATGTGTGTGTCTTCAAATACTGATGCACTTATCAATTAGATCTATAGTTTTATATACGTGGGAATTTAAAACACTTTTAACACTTTGGTATGTTCTTCTGCTCCTTAAAATTGGATGCTGTCATATGCACATCACTATACCATCTTTTGGGGGTGGGACTTATGTATAGTAAGTGTCACACACGGTATAGTCATTCTATTCTTCGTACATGTTGGAGCTGTTTTGTTATTGTGAAATGCTTCGTTTCGTATGTTTGTATGTTTTTGTTGAACTCTGTGCTGTTTTTTGGAATGATTATGTATGTTTTCAATTGTAGGCGGTCTGTTTGTTCTTATAATGTGGAATCACTGTAATAATAACAGCAGTTTTTAGTGGATTGTAGTGTTATGAATTTTAATCGGAAAAATTCTAAGTGTGCATGGGTACTCACAGGTTTGTAGAGTAGAGGCGAACTAGTACCAGGATGTGTTATCGCGTGAGTGTTGTTTGTGACTGAGATGGATATGGAAGAAACCAGTTATATAGATGCACTGTGCGCTCTATCAGTCTCATTCTGAATTAGCATATCAAATATTATGTTGGGCTTGATTGTACATTTGTCGTCCATTTGGTTATTGATACTTGTATATTTTGTGATTGATGGTATATTGTAGGTGTGTGCTAAATAAGTCCAATTATCTGGTCACCATATTTTAAAGTTCATTTGAGCTTAATTGTGTAGAATTTATGGATTAATATACCTGAAATTGTTTATACGAATAACCTTTCCTTCTGTTCTGTCACAAAGAACTGCTGTCCTGAATTACCCACTAATACATTCAGTTTCGTGTCATTCAGAGGACTCCCACCAATCTCACAGATGTCATGACATAGAGACCACAAGAATAAGTCCTGTGGATGATACGAAATGATGGATTTGGTCTTCCCACTATATGTACTGTTGTATTTGACACCAGCCCCATCTAGCCTGTATCGGCCAACCCAAGTGTTTGTCGCCCTGAAAGATTTTCACTACCCATAATGCTATAAACAGAATGTCTGGATCACTTGCATAGAATATAGGGAAGTATGGTGGTGGGGGAAGTGCAACAGTTGAAGGAAGCTGGAGGTGGTTGATCCGTGGAATTTTTAGTGAGATCTCAGACTATATTGTTGGGTAACCATTAAGTAATGTTCACATCCTTGTTCATAAATGAGTGACCAGAGTCTTGAATCTTGTAACTGATTTTGAAGTCCCAGATGATTATTAATGGAAATGTCGTGACAGGTAGCATGGGTAATTTATGGTGGATTGTGCTAGTTATTTTTTTATGTTGGTAGAACTGTCCAGTTGGTTGTGTTTACATACAGTGCTGCTTGCAGGCTGTATATGACTTACACAAGTTTCCTGTAAAAGTAAGGTTCAGGTAGTTCACATGCACATGAAGCTGACCTTAAGCACTGTTTAAAAAAATTCAATACAAAAAGGAAACTTACAGCTAACATACTAACGTATCATACTTGAATGAACATAAATAAACCATCCAATGCCTAATGTGCCTCCTAAAGTACAGCTCATGAAGCTTGTCTAGCTGTCTATCTCTGCTATGTACATTTCTAGGTTTTCCCAGTCATTATTGCTGAGATGGTGATCTTTTTGGATCTTACACTTTGTAGGAAGTTTGTTCTGTCGTTTCTCCCTTTGCATAGCTCTGATTTGCCACAATCCATGTCACCTTCCTATGTAGCTGACATTCCTCCTCCCAGTCTCTTCAGCGTCTTACTTACTTACTTACTCACTCACTCACTCATTCACTCACTCCATGGTGCAGAGTCCTTGAGAAGCTAACTGGTTTGCAGCTAGTCAAGAAATTCCCCGCATTTCACGGAACCTGAAGGTTCATTACTGCACTCACAAACGTCCGCCACCTGTCCCTATCCTGGGCCAGCCCAATCCAGTCCATATACCCACATCCTACCTCCTGGAGATCCATCCTAATATTATCCATCCATCTACGCCTATGTCTCCCTGGTGGTCTCTTTCCCTTTGATTTCCCCACCAAGACCCTATACACACCCCTCTCCTCACCCGTACGTGCCACATGCCCAGCCCATCTCATTCTTCTCAATTTTATCACCCGCACAATATTGGGTGAGGAGTACAAATCATTTAGCTCCTCGTTATGCAATCTTCTCCATTCCCCCGTTACCTCTTCCCTCCTAGGTCCAAATATTCTCCACAACACCATTCAGCATCTACCTGAACCATATTCATTCACCCACAAGATCTCTTAAATATCAGAACAGATATCCTACACAGGATAAGAATATAAAATGCCATTATGTTTCCTTTAAATGAAATTTAGTCTAGTATAGAACCATGATGAAAATGAAGGATTATATTTCTTTCTTCCACAGCATTGAGCTTGGGGAGCCACCTCTAGTAGAAACAGCAGCAAATGTATTCCGTGAATTGTGCTACAATTACAGAGACTCTCTTACTGCAGGGGTCATCATTGCTGGCTGGGACAAGAGAAAGGGTGGTCAGGTAGGGAGGAAGCTACTAGCACTTGTACAATCATAACACATGCCATATTCCCACTAGACAGTGTCATTTAAAGCTTTGAACAGTCTTATTGTATAAAAGTTTGCATTTTAGCAGGGAGCTTGCCATTCACAAAAATGATGGGACATAACCACATTTCTCATGTCGTTAGTCTGCTTCATCTTCATGTTGGTAACAGTTTAAACTTACAATGTGAACAACCCACCTTTTTCTGAGTTTCTTTTGATTTGGCAGTAATGCATTGTGGGTAGTGTCCTTCTCAGAGTGCTGTCACATCTGCAAGGAAGGAGGAAGGGGAATTCAGGCATTTGCTTGGCTAATGAATGTTAGCACTACCATGGCTAAGAGCAGACTGTGTAGCAGCCACCATGAAAGAAGAGTGGCGGAGCAGTGGGGACTGTTCAACTGCATCTAACACATCCATTTAGCACATTCTACAAACTTATTGTAAAATGAATCATATTAGTGTTAGGCCTAAGACTGCATGAAGCTGTACTTCCAGGACCCCGTAATTGTTCTCGGACAGTCTGGCATTTACAGTGGAAGTCTCATGTTCTGAGTGTGGCTTACAATGACAAGTCCTTTGTAACAACAATTAAAGAGTGCACTGTCAACTTGGTATGTTGTATATAGGAAAGTTATTTGGTTACAAGTCCCTGTTTATATTTAACTGCTGGTGGTGTACCCCACTTCTCAAACTAGCTACATTTTCTTTTTCTGAAGTTCGCATGGTAAAAATAAAGTGGTGGTATTTGCACTGCCTGGACAGCCAATGCCTTTTGGCATTTCCCGTCATCCCAGAGGAGTTGAGAATTGAAGTATAGTCATTTGTGTTGCTACTACCAATTTTTTAGATATTCTCACCCCATGTCAAAGCCTATTACACGATATATCATTTATCCTTAATGACTACTGGTACAACGCAACACCATCACATTAGTCACAGTTCCTTTTCTTTTCACTCCCTCAAGATTACTTCAACTGAAGGTGACAGAAAGTGACAGAGAGTTGAAATGGTATTATCAAAACAAAGTAAACGGCTGCCACAGCCGCTTTTGGGGGATTTCCTTGTCCTTGTTGTAATATCTTTTGGGAGCGTGCTAGCCAGTTGACTTACAACAGTCACTGGCTGCATGCCACCAGGGTGTGATAGGAACCTAATTTATGTGTCGTTTTCACATGAAAAATAAGTTAGAGGTCTGTTTGTAGTACAGTAGACAAGACACATTACACACCAGGCCCTGGATTAGATGGAGATAGAGGTTTGGACACCTGCTCTTCTATCTGTAACTTACGTTTCCAGGAAACAGTTGGGAACATGAAGAAAACTAAAACTCCAGCACAGAAAGAGATGGCACAACATAACAGCCAAATACAAAAGTGATGGTGATGAACCTTTACATCCTGCCATACCAGAATCTTTGGGTCTTTACTATCAATAGCTGCATCATAGAGTCAGTTGCTTTGCTGTAGGCCATGGATTTTGTTGACTTGGTTTTTCTTGAAATAATTGTATGGTTTGTGTGACACTTCCAGGTGTATGCTGTGCCTCTTGGTGGGATGTGTATAAGGCAGCGAATGGCAATTGGGGGTTCTGGTAGCACGTATGTGTATGGTTATGTTGACTCCCATGTCAGCGATGTCAAGACTAAGAAAGAATGCCTCGAGTTTGTTACCAACAGTACGTACCGAGTTCCCAAAACAAGGAAACTATACTACAGATGTTACTTTACTTTCATTGACTACATTTAATTACAGATTGTTTGTACCAATGCCTGTTACCTTTTATACAGTGATATTTAAATTATAACTTTACACTTCTGAAATTCTGTTCCCTCAATACATGAACATTTTAGGACATAAAGTACACAGAAAGCTAGATTTGTTCTTTATTTCCACAAAAGAAATTAACACATCCAGAAAACCTTAGAAATCAGCACTGCCAGGTCAAAGACAGTACTGAGCAGTTTTGGGCAAACCCACATACCAGGACTTAGTTTTATTGAAGTTGATGGTGTGTTTGGTAACATCCATACTTAACCATCCCTGCATCATCAGGTATGTCACAAAAAGATTCATGCACTATTACAGCTTCAACTATGAAGGCAGATACAAACTGAGCATCTGTGACAGCATCTCTTTTCATCAAATGCTTCTTGTTAGTGACACACCCCCACTGTGAAACCTACATATTGATGCGCTTCCTTCTTCCACCTGGTTCAAGGTTCGCTTCCTTCTTCCACCTGGTTCAAGGTTGTAGCTGAACATTTTTGATATATTTGTTTCTTAGGTTTGCTTATGTCAGTTATGGATGGTACATGGCTATATGTTATAAGTCTAATCTGTTACGTATGTTCAGGAACCATTGGTGATAGGTAGAAGGGGTTGAACAGGGAGGGATTTAAATGGGGAAATGACTGCAGATAAAGGGCACTAGCAGTCACGTACAAAAGTGATGTAAGTGAGGGAGTACAAGTGACTGTGTTATTTTATTAAAAAAATTATTTAATTGTTTAACTGGATACAGCATGCCTTTTTTATGTCAAGAATAAAATGAATAACTAAAACAATAATTAAAAAAATAACTAAAACTACATGTGTTTTGGTGAACCACACCCGTCTCCCAAAAGAGGTTCACCTACCAGACTGAGCACTGCAGGACATACAAGGTAAAAAGGGGTGATCGTGTGGAATGTAATTCTGAAATTACTATATTAAAAATTTGTTCCATAAATGAAAGCGTTCTTTTTCTCTTTTAAAATATTATGGAAACTGGTTGAGTTCTGCATACTGTATTGTGCCAAATGCTTTGTGGCAGCAGCTTGCATTAGATTGTAGCTAATAAAATATATAAATTTCTTTTCCAACACAACTTTTTTATGTAAAATGTAATTAATTAAAATAACATAGCAGCTACAATGTTTCAGCTTTCATGAAGCCATCTTCAAGTTGTAACTTAAAAGGGGTCTTTATATACAATTGGCAGTGCCTTAAAATTACGAGATCTTGTTTACATTTCTTGATTAATATAATATATTAGAATATAAAATAATATAAAAGATAAATATAAAATAGTCTAGGAATGATAGAGACATATAAAAGTAGAAACTTTGATTATGATGGGAATCTTATGTATTGGGCTATCTTGTATAAGTTGTAAGTATTGCGACACTATTTAAGATCCACTTCACTCAGATGGTGGAAAGTCTTTGTTGTGGGGCTCCTTTTGTGGTGTATGTGGAGCACTTTTGGGAAATCGCGTAGATGAAATTGCAAAGTGATCTGCAATTATATAGATTATTTTCATTTTTTACTATGGTGAATGGGATGTTGATCTTTATATGTATTATTGTATATAGTTGTAGTACTTACATTTTTTGGTAAGTGATGCCTATATTTATCAGTGTCTTGTTTCTTGTATAGTTGATGTCATTCATGAAGAATGAGGAAATATTTTGATTGTATTGTATTGTATAGAAATATGGAATTTTTATTTTTGTTGGTTTGACATCACTTTTTATACAAGGTACTCAAATTATTGTATAGTTACATAGATTTCATTTTAGTGGTTAGAATACTGATTTTGGTTCTTGACTGTTCTGCATAGTATGAATGCTGAAAGGCTATTGATTGGAAGGAGGTATGGTGAGATGTGTGTGTGTGTGGGGGGGGGGGTTGGCAAATGTTATTTATGTACTGATGTTTAAGATAGTGTCCCAAGATTTTATTGGAAAGATCATTCATTTGTTACTAAGTTATTTTCAGATGAGGCTTCATTGTGGATGTAAAAACGTTCTATAATGTTTAAATGTAAACCTGTTTTCTGATAAGTTAAAACTTGCATAATATGGATCCAAAATTGTGCATATGTTCATTTAAATGTTGGGCAAATTTTGAGGAATTACATTTGTTTATGAAGGCTTTCAAGTGTTAATTATATCTTTTGGAGAAGTTTCTTTCTGTTTGACCTTTGTAAGCTTTGCCACAGTCTGGACATGTTAATTTGTATAACCCGGTAGCTGAAAATTTTTTGTGATTATGGATATTGGGAGTTAACTTTTCTTGGATAGTGTTATTAGTACGATATGCTATCTGTATATTTATGTGTATTTAAATATTTTAGTGATGTATTTTAGTTTCCTTGCCAATATAGGTAAATGTAGCCCATTTTTGTTTGGGTATTTCTGTTTGTGAGTTTATTGTCTGGTTTTGTTTGGGTTTTTGAATTTTCCATGGTTAGATTGGGAAGGAATTATTGTATAGGATGTTATGGATGATGTTTTTTTCCCAATTACATTCCTCCTTTTGTAACTGGTATGTGTAGTCTATTATATAGGTATCTAATTGCAGCATACTTATGTTGAGAGGGATGGTCGGAAGAGTGGGGAATGACAGTATCTGTAAATGTGGGTTTTCTGTAAATGGCTATTCTTATATTGTGTGCGTTTTTTTGTATGGAAATATGTAGATAATTTATTGTATTGCTTTGTTTTGTTTCTGTGGTAAAATGTAAGTTCGGGTGTATGGAGTTAAAATCTGTAAGGATGGCTTGTATGTTTGTGTGGTTAGAATAAAAAATGAGAAGGATATCGTCGACATAACGGAAATAGTTTATAACTATGCGTTTTTTTGCTAGGTGTGCTATGTGTAAAGCTTCTATCTACTGTAAGAAAATTTCTGATAATATGCCAGAAGATGGAGCACCCATAGCTAATCCGACATTTTGGATAATTATATTATTTTTGTTGGTAAAGTACTTTTGTTTTGTAATTGTGTTATACCAGGTTAATAGCTCTTGATTTGTGTGAGAGTCTAGTAGATTAAATTTCGTGATGTTAAAGATGTGTTTGGTTTCTATAATGGAGATATTTGAATACTATTGTGTGTGTCCCTGATTTAATGTAATGTTTTGTTTTCCAGCCCTATCCCTTGCAATGAGCCGTGATGGGTCGAGTGGTGGTGTTATACGGCTGGCAGACATCAGCAAGGATGGTGTTGAGAAGTTCACTATCCTTGGAGATCAGTTGCCACGTTTCTATGAAGGGTGAAGAAATAATATAGCTGTCATGCATGTAACACTGTCCTGATGATCAATATATATTTGTCTGGATGTGAACTTTCACGTGTTTATTAAGTGCACAAATTTCTCATTCCCCAGTTATTTATTACTTTATGTGGAAGTGGTGGAAGTTACTGGCATTTCAGAATTAATTGCTGTTTCAATATAATTTGGATTTAAGTTCCTAAGAGCTTCAGATGAAGCCAAGAGGTCATAATAATATTACTAAACCATAACACAGACAAGGAATTTGAAAGTTTGGTGTAAGAACCTGTTTCTTTTTTTTTTTAATAATTGTGAGTGTGTAAGGATTTGGAAGGAAGAAGAACTCCATGCAGCAGAGTCCTACTTGAGAAGGTAAATAGTTCCTTGGTCATGTGAGAAATTTCCCATATTTCATTAGGCCCAAAGGTTCCACACCACATTCCTGAAAGCCCACCACTTATCTCTACCCCAAGCCAACACAAATCTAGTATGTGCCCACTCATCTTATGTCTTAAGGTCAGTTTCCACTATTATCCATCCAGCTATACCCAGGTTTTCCAAGTGGCCTATTTCCCATCAATAGCAGATGGCCTCAGAGGTGTATAAAAGACTTTGTAGTTTTAAATGCCTCAGAAGAGTTTTTGGCTGGCTCTTCCTGCTGTATCACTGCAATGACATTCTTCATCAGGTTTGTGGATTTTTATTGGTTCTATCTCTTCAACTGCTACAGGTCTGTTCTGGGCTTGCCTCTCACCTGAAAGTTCATGTGGGTGGTTTTGCCTGGGCTGTTGCACTGCTTTGTGGTATGCCCCACAGTTCCCATTCTTCCCTATTAACTTACCTGTCCTTCCTTGATCCATTCCTACATTTCCAATCCAGTCAAATATCTCTCTCTCTCTCCCCCCCCTTTTTTTATTACTATTTCTAGATCTTTATATAGCTCAATTCCTGATCATTTCTTATTCTCCATGTTCCTTTCTCTACCATTGGTCCATGTATCCTTCTTAATATTTCCTTCTCCCATGTGCCCAGTCTTTTCATATCCATCTCAGTCGCAGCCCATGTTTCACTCCCATATACTACGACTGGTTTCACCATTGTTTTACATTTTTTAACTGCTTTACTCATGGCAGTAGACTTAAGTATTTGTCTTAGATGATAAAAACATCTATTACCTGCAGAAATTCTTGATTTTATTTCATCATTTATTAAATATTTTGAATTTATGAAAGCACCTAAATATCTAAAATTCTGAACCCCTTCAAATACTTGTCCATTCATGATTAGATCTTGCTCTAAATTTGTTATATTTCTGTTTATTCAAAGTTCCACCAGTCATTAATTATTGATAAAATGAGAACAAATTGCATGTTGCACCCTCCCTTAGTAATGTCATTTGGCATACTTGCTCTAGACTTGAAACCTGGTTCAACGTATGGCCCCAAATTTTAGTGCAAATATTACTGTATAGTTGCCACTTTAATGAAAGAGGTCACCTTCAAAGCAATCCCATTGCCACTGTTGGGAAGGTTATAGAAGTCCATTTTTTTTAAATAACTTTAAACGGTATCATTACATGTTTCTGAATGTCTTAGATGTCATTAAGTCTCAGATGAACCTGTAAACAGAGCTGAAAATCATTGGGAGTCATCTGATGAATGGTGGGAGGGGTTCTTCCAGTCCAACAATAGACATCCAATCATATATGTCCATATTTGCTACAGTTTTTAAGGTGTGAATCACTGGAGTTTACAGTAATCACATGAGCCTTCCTGGCACATCATTTCAGCTTCCGTATAGATAAACAAATTCAACATGGTATATCCCTCTTCTGCAATCTTAGCCTTTATTAGTAGATTTGCTGGAATATAGCTTATTTCATGGTTGTCATCTGTGGCCTATATAGACTGTACAATATTTTCCACATTGTCTCATAAATGGCATGGCTTTCAAGAAAAAAGTGCGTATTTTCATTTTATAGCAATCAATATCCCATTGTGTTTGAATTTCAAGAGTAAATAGAATGTTTAAAGTTGCCATCATAACACTATAACCTTCAACATTTCTCATTCTAAGAAGAACTGCTCGTGGTATGATAAAAAATGTGTATTTGCCTTTATGTAAATTACCCGTCATTCTTGTCAGATTTTAAGGAAATTAGAATTTTCTCGAGATATTCGAAAAATAATAAAATGAAATATGAAAATCCTTAGAGTGAAAGCCGAATTGTTTCGTGGGGACAGATAGATATGGCAAAGCTAATAGTCGATTTTCGCAATTTTGTGGACGCGCCTTAAGCGAGTAACGTTAGTATTACAACATTGTAGGCTTTACTGTCGAATGTGGGACGGTACGTTTCTAAAGCTAAGCGTGTGTGGAGCTACTAGCCGAAGGGTTATTGTGCTGTATCCGTAGGCACTGCTGCCGCATAATTACCATTCCTACCGGTGTGGTTGATTTTTGTGTGTGTGTGTGTGTGTGTGCGTGCGCCCACGTTTGACCATTGAGTCTGCTTCGGATGATTCATACCGCGTAATCCGTGCTTTTCTATACGCTTTAATCTCTGCACCTGGTAGTCCAAGTAGTACTCTGTGATCCGACTGTAGTAAATTAATTGTTGCAAACAGCTATGTATGAACAGGACGGCTCGTCCTTGAGGGCTGCAGTCCAACAAGAATATTGGAGAAGTCAAATATCAAAATAAAAATGTTCATTAGGAGATACTAACATACTGTAAAGGAATGTGAATGAAATCCAGACGTGTTATTGCGTGAGATCTGCTGTTCATACTGAAATGCATACACTGCCAATCTCAAGATCACCATACGGAATTACTGGCTTGCGTGGTTTAATTTTATACTCTTATCCATGCAGTTTCATCTGCTACATTCGTTACTATGGATCAAAACAATGCAATCTGCATTTACTACACCCATGGCGCTGAATTCAAACACAATCTCATTGCGTGTCGCATGTTGTACGCTTACCTCTAATCTTGTTTCTTATTCTCCAACACATTACAATTTTTGAAGAAAGAATAGGGAAACCACATAAAAAGAGGAACATATTGCTGAAGTACGTGAACATTCATTCTTGTTTACACTAATTAAGGCGGAACTTTTTTTTTAACGGAGCCTGTCTGTATTCACGAACTTTATTACCTGAACCATGGTTTCATGGGAAGGCGCTCATTGGTCAAATAGCATTAGCGGTACGGAACCAGTATATCCGTGCGTGAGAGTGAGCAGGAGACCTCGTGTTCTGTAGTACGGTGTGGACAATTAAAGGCTTTTAAGTTGAAATGTCCTGGTTATTTGGCTATCGGGGAAACCAACCACCCCCGGAAGGAACTCAGATTCCCACACCTCCTTCTGAAGGTGGTGGTGGCGGAGGTAGCGATGATAAAAGCACGAAAAAGGTCATGGAAGCATACCGGTTTGATTCCTCTGCTTTGGAGAGAGCAGCTCAAGCTGCAAAAGATCTTGAAAGATCAAGTAAGTAGAACTGTGTAATGACAAGAATGGTAAGTTGAATAAGCACTGCGGTTTATATGACATTAAAATGTACAAGGAAGATAGGAAATTCGAGTTATGTATTTCATTCGTTTTCCTTTTTTTGTTAATATATATATATATATATTTTAGGATTTGCAAAGGAAGCACTGGATCTGTCGAAACAACAAGAGCAAACAAAACAACAGGAATACGTTACCAAAATGAAGGAATATGAAGCTCATATTGAGCACAGCAAGGTTGAACAGAAGAGGGTGGATGGGGACGAGAAACGAAAGACATTGCAAGAGGAGACGAAACAAAACCAGCTTCGTGCACAATATCAGGATCAGTTGGCTCGGAAAAGGTGAATTTTAAGTATGGAGTATTACACGTGTTGAGGTGTTTTGTAAAATGTCTCTTCTTTACATGCTTTTGGTCTTGGTAATATGGTAGAAAAAATCCCCATCAACTCTGGTTGGTAGCCCACAGTAATATGTAGGCCCCTTTTGTATATTATAATTTACATGATGATCTTATCACCTCAGGAATGAATTCTATATCCTAGGCTCAGTGAGTGGTTTCTAGAAAGTGCCATACAGACCATATCTGGAACAGCAGGAAACCAATCTCAGACCCTTATATATCCAGCTCACTTATAAAGGAAATTCTTCAGCCCAGTAATAGACATAGTTGCTAAATTTTGTTTAAAATGTATAATTTTTTAATGTAAGGTATGAGGACCAACTTCAGCAGCAGCAGCGAATCAACGATGAGAACCTTAGGCGTCAAGAGGAATCTGTGGCAAAGCAGGAAGCAATGCGCAGGGCCACCATTGAACATGAGATGGAATTGAGGCACAAGAATGAAATGAAAAGAGTGGAAGCAGAACTTCGAGCAAAAGCAAAGGTAGACCGAGAAAACCAAGACCTGACACTGGAGCAGATCAGGTTAAAGGCTGCTGAGAACAGGGTTACTGTTCTGGAGTCAATCAAGTGAGCAGTTCATTTGGTCCTGTAATTGTTTGGCACATCTGCTACATCAGCTAATAAAAAACCTGTGACCCCCTTTATTCTGTTAGTTGGGGCTTCTTCCTGTGTTTATCCATAAATATTTCTTATTTATGTTGGTTATTTCACAAACAAGCCTCTCCATTTTGCTGTGTTTTCCCAAAATTTATTTTTGTCATTTTCTTTCCTTGTCATGCTATCTCTTAACCTGTTGTTTCCATCTGTATTATGGGCTTCCTCAGTTTCTTTTTAGTTCCAGGTTGAAAACCGTATTTGATGTTCCATCTTAAGCTGTTTTTAAAACATGTCCCTATTATGTGTTTTGCTATGTGATGATTTATTTATTGTTAAATTCTCTGTATATTTTTTAATTATTATTGTCCTGGATTTTTTTTCTATGTTTTTTCCATTTGTGCAAGGCATTTTAAAGAGTGCCTCATAGCTTAATGTCATGGATCTCATGACTCTTTAGTTGTGAAGACCAAAATAAAATAGTTTTTCCATATGAGATTTGAGGCTGTCTTGGCATTGGGTATGAAAATTTGTCTTCTAGGATATGATGCTGTGTTGTTCAGTATAAGGTACCATTGTGGGGGGACCTGCTGCCTCTTACTTTCATCTGATTCTTGTACACTTTAAGAAAGGGGCAGCAGGTTCTCTGAAATGTTAGTTCTTGTATACCAAACTAAGCAGTGTAACCAAAACAGCTAAAAAATCTCTTATCCCTACAACAGACCCACTTTGTTCAGGTGTATTCACACTGTAATTTCACTTAGTCATCGGAGTATTTTTATAGCAACCCTCATGCACTGTTGTGTAGTTCCATTGATTACTCATAGTACTTGTGTAGTAATATATAAAAAGGCCACATCTGCCTGCCTGTCTCACTCAGTAGCTACCTAGGTATACAATGCACATTGTATGTTGATTGTACTCACAACTTTTAGATGTAATTGGTGCTCTAGTGTTGCAATTATGTCTGAAAGGGTGATTGGCATGCTGATGAAGAGCCTAAGGATAAAAAAGGAGAATGTGACTTCTCTGTTGGAGAAAGTTGGGTGTGTGGGACAAGTTGGACAAGGGAGTGAACATTGCTGTGGTTGGGATGCCATTTTGGTCTCTTTGAATCAATGATTTATTTCATAAAGAAGAATTAAGACAGCTCTGGAGAAATCATCAAGGCCAGTGTGTCATCATGTGTGAAAATTTCTTGCCTAGATTGTAATGATGTCTTCCTTAAAAATATGGAAAGGACCTTGTGTTTAAGGCAGTTGTGCTGTGGTGAGACAAACAGCCAGGTAATTATACAACCACTGTGCGATGTCTTTGGGCTAGGAGAAGGGCAGCTTCCTTGTCGGTGAAGTTTGGTTTGAACATTTTAAGGAGTGGATGATCCTGCAGAGTGTGAAGAGAATAGGAAAATAAGCATTTACTGATCATGTGGCTGCCACAAGGTACCCAGGACGTTCATAGATTTGTGGGAGGGTGATATCCAGCAAATTCTCGATTGTCATGCTGTTGAGTTAACAGAGAATGACCTTGAACAGGTGACAGCACTGTGTGAAGCATATGGTGAAGAAGATTTTGTTGCTGTTGTGGAAAGTCATCAGCTGACCATCAGTGTTCTGAATAAAGGCCTCCTGGTGGCAGATAACTTAGTCATTTCGCTGACATCAACCAATGCATGGATAGGTGCCTGAAATTTAAGCATAATATGGAGGATGTCATAGCACCATACAAGGACCAGTATAAGGACATGCAGAAAAAGCAAAAGGAATTGAAGATCTCTTATTTCACTGTGTCTTCAGTCCCTCCTTTCCACTGTGCAGTCTGCATCATTTGGTAATGAACAACTTTCAGATGGGAACACTGACATCATTCCACTGAATACCACCACAAATGTTTTTGTGTTTGTCAGTTATTAACTTAAAAATTATTGTACTTCATGTGTCTTTGGTTCTGATAACCCCAAGTTTCGCAGAAGGTCTTAACATTGCACATTGCAGTTTTGATTTTCATGTAATTTTTCAGGATTGTAACCCCCTTGCATGGCAAGTGCTTATGAATGCTCACTAATGTGGTTCATATCGAAAACCTGTTGATATTCTCCATATTGTGTTCCTCAACTATGTAATTTGTGTACAGTGAAGAAGGAGGTTAGAGCATTTTGGACCTTCTCTTCCAGAATTCATTTGGAGTGAGTGGGCAAAATGATAAAACCATAATCATGACGGCTTGCCTCTAGATTATCATTGAAAACTAGGACTTCCCAAACATCAAACCTGAGTCCTAGAAATTCAACTGTGCCTTGTTGTTGGGTTTAAGACAACACCTCATATCATTTGTGGCACGATAAGGTCTCACAATTGTTATGATGTTTTGTGCAGAACAGCTGGGTCAGTGCTGGGCACCGGAGCCCATGCTTTTCTGGCAGACTGGGACAAGATTATTGCAGCAGCAGGTGGTATATCCCTTCTTGCTCTTGGAGTGTATTCAGCTAAAGGGGCAACAGGGATAGCAGCCAGATACATAGAGGCCAGGCTTGGTGAGCTACATTCATTCATTTTACTAATAATTAGTGTAGGTGTTGGGATGTGCCAGTTTTGCATTAATTCGGCTCTAATCTGTAGACGTTTATGTTACCTTATGGCATTATTTTAAGGGGAGCAAAACATTTTAAGGTATTTCTTCATAAACAGTTGTAACTTTTGTATTATTGTGGCACTCTAATTAGACTGTCCATTGTCTGATTACAGTACAACATTCTAAGAACATGGTGAGTTTCATCTCTTCAGGCAATGAAAGGTGAAGAAGCATACTCATATCAGTCCTGTAGTAAATAAAGTTAATTTTGCGATCTTCACCTCTCGGGCTCAAATGAGTAAGCACTTCATACCCCTCTTGTTCCTGAGGAGGAAGAGAGAGAAAGAGAGGTAGTCTCAAAAACACAATGCTTTAGAGTGTTGTGTTTTAATCATATGGTGGACAAAGTTCAAGTGTGGTGGTGGTGGGACCTCTAGTAGTAGTACCATTGTACTTTTTCAGAATGTAGATGTCGTTCTTGATGGCACATATCCACATGTATATTTAACATTTCAGTACTGATGTGGTTATGGTGGTTTTTTTTAAATTGTATTTATATAGCTCCAAACCATAGTTTACCAGCTGGCCAAGGGGGACTTTGGTTGCTTAGTTAATTGGGTTTTGAAGTTTAATAAAGTGTGACAAATAGTATTTCTGATTGTAGGCAGAAAGTATGGTAAGTTTTGTCTAATTCCAAGCAGAAATTATGACAAGTTGCATGTCCTATTGCAGGCAAACCATCACTGGTGCGTGAAACATCTAGATTCTCTCTGATAGAGGTAGTAAGACACCCAATACAGTCTCTGCAGAAAGTTTTCTCTCGATTCAGGATGCAGGATGCCCTGTCTGGTGTGATCCTTGCTCCCAAGCTGGAGGAGCGTCTCCGGTGAGTGACATGAAACAAGTTTCTGTCTACAGAAAGTGCCCTGGCCATTGTAAAAATTGACATCTACCATGTTATGTATTGTAAGGTAACTTGACAAAAATTACATGTACAGTAGAGCCCTGATTGTCCAGCCTTTGGTAATCTTGTGTGCTGTACTACACATATCAACATGCAGTTTGCAGTTACATTTTAATTGTCACCATTTTGTACATGTATTTATTGTCAGTTGCTTTAGTGTGCCTTTGTTACTGGCTTCAGTTTATGGAAGCACAGTTGTGCTTTAGAGTATTCATGGAGTTTCCTAATTTCTCATTAAGTAGGTTATTTTATAAGTATGTTAAATGAAATCAGAAAGAAAGTAGTTAGATCCATGGATCAAAACTTCAAAGACTTACAAGACTAGATAAAGATGAAAATATGCAAAAAAAATGTAAAAGTGGTAGAAGAATGTGGTGTTGGTCATGTTGCTGTTGATGAATGGAAGAGGAAAACAAGTGACACTTCAGAGTGGTGTTCTGCCAGTGCTTCTTTGGGTAAAGGTTTGAAAGGAAGAATAGCAGCGAAATAATGTGGGTGTGGAAAGGGGATCACAAAACAGAGATTCTGACTTCCACACCCAGTACAGACTGGATAGACCAGTAGAAAAAAACATTATGGGGTGGGGCTGCTTTTGGAGAAAAATTATTAACATATTCAGAATCATTGTTATTGAAGAAAGAGATTGTTGTAAAGTTGTAAGGAAATGAGCCTTAAAGATGTTTACTAGACATTCCATGCAAGCAAAGAAAGTGAGCAAAAATAAATGGTTATATTATGGAAAATTACATCTTGAAGAGAAAGAAAGAAAGATTAAAAAACAAACAACAAATTGAAGCTAAATGAGCAGAGAAAACATTGTGAGAAAATTGTAGAAGTTCTGTTGCTTTACTGAAGCTTATATTTGGCTCTAAATGCATAAATCATGATAACATAAAGGACTGGATGAATCAAGATGTAATAGATGACTTACATAATAGATCTTAGGAGTCATGCTAGTTGCAACCAAGTGGAAGGTGATAAAAGAGAAGTGGAGATAATTGAGAGAATAAGTCATAGTGGTGGTTTGACAGCTACTGAAATCACACTTTGCTTGTGTTGAACAGTAACTAGAGGTGACCACTACATACATTCAACTATTCAAGTGCTGGTTTGACCTTGCCACAGATAATTGAAGGAGGCTCAGGAACAAATAACTGTAACTGATTTTTTTAAGTTTAATTTTGTTAAATATTGTTTTTGTTTGGGACTTTTTTATTTGATGCCTGTTCTTCATAATTTAGTAATAAATTGAGTTGATGTTCACCATGGCCTTTGCATAGTTTTCTGCATTTGCTAACACTTCTGACTTTCAGGTGTACGTCATTCCCATATATGGCAGACAGTCAGGACTCGGCTGTAGTTTTGTTGTTTTCCTAGTGTTCAAGAGGTCCCCATATGAACTTACACTATCCTGGCTGATAGTTTTTGCAGTTTATCTCCATTCAGGCAAATGCCAGAGTAGTACCTCTAATTAGGCTATGACCACTTGTTTCTACATATTTCATACTTTATTACAAATCATCTTTCTGTCATTAGTGTGGCACGTCAATTAATATTTAGCACAGGATCGTATGAGCTTGTGTTTTGTTTCAGGGACATTGCTATAGCAACAAAGAACACAAAACGAAACAGAGGAATGTACAGGAATATATTGATGCATGGTCCTCCTGGTACTGGCAAGACAATGTTTGCAAAGGTACTACCATGTCTGAAAATGAAGTGATGACACTGTGTGTGTGTGTGTAAGTTACGAAAACTTTTTTCACTGATGAAGTAATACCTGATAATCCTTCAAAGGTCAGTGGTAATTACATTTGTCAGCTGTCCCAACAGTATTTACATATTTTGTTTAATTTCCACAATAAACAGTGATTATTTTCCTAAATAGCTTCAAGTGGTTAATCTTTATGAAGGATGTGTGTGTATTCTGTGAGTTAGAACATGATTTTTAAAATATTATGTAAATGAACATCTTGCTTTAAAATCATGCAGAATATTCCTAGAAGTTCATAAACCTTCACACATGTGTTATTTGTGTTAATGTAGAAACTGGCAACACATTCTCGCATGGACTACGCAATAATGACGGGTGGTGATGTGGCCCCAATGGGGCGTGAAGGTGTGACAGCTATCCATAAGGTGTTTGACTGGGCTAGCACAACACGAAAAGGGCTTCTTCTGTTTGTCGACGAGGCAGATGCTTTCTTACGAAAAAGGAGTTCTGAGACAATCAGTGAGGATCTTCGCGCCACACTCAATGCGTTCTTGTATCGCACAGGCGAACAATCAAACAAGTGAGTGTGCACTTTGTTGGTCAAATTATAACCTTCCTACAAGGCACATAATTGATAAGGTGGTGTTTTCTGCAGGTTCATGCTGGTTTTGGCTTCAAATACTCCAGAACAATTTGACTGGGCAGTGAATGATCGTCTAGATGAGATGGTAGAGTTTAGCCTCCCAGAACTAGCTGAACGTGAACGTTTAGTTCGCCTGTACTTTGACCTGTTTGTACTTCAACCAGCAATGGAAGGAAAAAGGTAAATGGTTAATTAAGGACCAATTATTAAGTCATATTGGGGGGGGTATGAAGGTATAGATGTACACATTCTTGATGCCCACCATCACTGGAATTAATTGGCTAGCTTCATCCCTCTCTTGCTTTATCATTCAAGAAACAGCTTTGGGTGCTGTTTGACTGGGAGGAAGGGTGAGCCCTGCTGCCAGTCTGGACAGTGGAGAAGGGAAAAAATATCTTGTGCCTCCCATGAATTAAATCCTGATTATTTGTTCATCTAGCCCAAGGCCTAGGTATTAGACAATCCTAGCTCCTGTCAGCCAGGTTACAGTTGGTATTGGTTGAGTATATTTTACATGCATGTATCAGATAATATGACATTGAAATTCCCATTTGAGTTTTCTCTGAAAACCAGTGAACTAGGCACTAGACTGCTATAAATATTAAATGGAAGAAATGTAATACAGGGTATTGAATGGAGGTCATTGAAGCTGTGTGTCAGATCAGATGGTGCCTTGAAGCGAATGATAATGAGTGGAGGTTACACAGTGTGTGATACTGTCATTGCACAATTATTTATTGCTTATACCACCTGCTGTACCATTTTAAAGGTCATGTAATGGATATATTACAGCTTTGTTTGTATCAGTCATCATATCACATTTTGAGAAGTGGCATACATTTTTAATTAGAGTAATTTATAAAAAAAATGCTTAATTATAAAGAGTTGTGTTAAGTGTCTTACATATTCCCCCACCCCCTCTCAGATGAATTCCTGGGTAAAACCTTGAAGTATTCCATGATTGCATATTTCCAACTTTGTACTAATTCACCCATTAGGACCCTCTTCCCACCTCACTGAACACCATAAAATCTGTGCAGTTGATGTCATTGTGTACCATATTCTAAGACTCAGTCATTGCCTGTTAACTTCCAGTATTTTTGTGCAGGCGGTTGAAGGTGGCGCAGTTTGACTACAGCATGCTGTGCAGTGAGATTGCCAAACTATCAGAAGGAATGTCAGGACGAGAGATTGCCAAGTTGGGTGTTGCATGGCAGGCTGCAGCATATGCTTCAGAGGATGGCTTCCTTACAGAGAAGATGGTCATGGACCGGGTGATGGATGCTGTGACTCAGCATAGGCAGAAGGTACATTATAGTAGTGGCAAGTTATGACTTGTTGCTTTGTTATTCATTTCATTATTGCCCATCAGATATAAAACAGCTTCATATTGTCTTGATCTGGGTTGTGACAATGTGCAGCCTTGTAAGTGGTTACATTTGTTACACAGAGGATGTACTAGTTTGGTCTTCACAGTCACTGGAAGCAGGCAATGCAATAAACACCACTCATCCAATTTTCCTTGAGTGAGATCCATATGCATTAGTTCAGTATATTGAAGTTACTATAATTTTTTATGCTTCATGGTTAAAAGAAGCTGCTTGAAATTTTAGCTTGTTTTCCTAGGGTCAGTCATCATATGCCGCCAGCAAGTTGTGAGCCTGGGTAAATGTCCAGGTGTAAAAACCTTGTTAATGAACCACTGGTTTGAAACATGTCAATTATAATAAGGTGATTGACAGCTAAGAAAATGGTTGTGTATGTCTGAATGATTTGATTAATTAGTCATGAATATAACAGATTGAAGATCAAAGTATACGAGGGGATGCTGGTAAGTCCTTAGCCCGACATACTTTTCGATGTCGTAGGACAGAATCAACAGTGTCATTGGAAAGAGGGGTTTGTTCATGTGCCGAATTGCAAGTCTTTTCTTGTTACATTGGCTGAAAGGAAGCATGTCAGGCGACGCACGCGATTTCAACAACATGGAGATGCGATCTGTCATCAGGTTTTTTTTTTCCCTGCAAGGCAAGGCGCTAAAGGAAATTCACACCATTCTGACAGAAACATTAGGGGAACATGCACCATCATATGCCATCGTCAAAAACTGGGTTGCCCAGTTTAAACATGGTGATATTTCCACCTATGTTGCGCCTCATCCTGGACGACCCAAAACAGTGACCACCCCTGAGATTATTGATCATATTCACGAGCTAATCTTGGAAGACCGCTGGATTTTGGCTAAGTCAATAGCTGAGCAACTGGGCATCTCATGTGAGCGGGTTGGGTCCATCATTCAAGAAGATTTGGACATGCATAAGCTCTCCATGAAGTGGGTCCCGAAATGCCTGAATGTGGATCAAAAACGTCAACAGTGCCAGTTGTCTGAGCAACTTTTGAAATTTTTTCGGCACGATCCAAATGATTTTCAGTCATGATTGTTGACCATGGACGAAACCTCGTTATATCACTATGACCCGGAAACAAAGCAACAATCAATGGAGTGGCGGCATAGTGGCTCACCCTGCCCCAGAAAGTTCTGAGTGCAAAAATCTCCTGGAAAAGTTCTCGCCTCGACTTTTTGGGATCAAGACAGCATCCTCATTGATTATCTTCCAAAGGTCCAAACTATCAATGCAGAGTATTACTCATCTCTGCTGGTGCAATTGAAGGACATTTTGAAGGAAAAATGTTGTGGGAAGGTCACCAAACGGGTCTTATTCTTGCACGACAGTGCCCCGGCTCACCAGACACATTCAACCCAAAAGAAACTGGCCTACCTGGGCTTCCAATGTTTTGATCACCCACCCTATTCTCTCTGTCTGGCCCTGTCGGACTACCACCTGTTCCCTGGACTGAAAAAATATTGGAAGTTCACCATTTTTCGTATGACCTAGAGGTCATTGCTGCTGCAGAGACCTGGTTGGACGAACAACCTTCTGAATTTTTTTTTGAGTGGCTTGATAAAGTTAGAGCAATGGGCTGAGAAGTTTATCAAGCTTTGTGGGGATTGTGTTGAATAAATCCTGAGTTTGGTCGCTGTAGTTGGTTTCCTTCGTGGTCGGGCTAAGGACTTATCAGCACCCCCTCATATAAGCCCAATTTGCAGGCACAGACACCTTTTTACCTTCATCTGTTTGTAATAATTCCCCCCCTTTTTTTGGGGGGGGGGGGCTTGAAGGAGTGGAGTAGGAAACTGAAAAGATAAGAAATTTATGCTGTGTGAACTGAAGTGCTGTTTCCTCTTTCTTGCAGGTGGAGTGGCAGAGTGAAGAGGAGCGTCGTGAGTCCAAGTCACTATCGTACTCATCAGGCAAAGATACACTGTATGTTCCTGTGTTGACAAAGACTGAATCAGTGCAAGATCGAAGCTAGGGAGTTGTGAGTAACGTTAGTTTTCATATTGCAGCATGCATGTACTGCCTGTAGTACTAAGTCGTGTACAAAGTAAAAGGGCCAAGTTAAAGGGACCACAAGTGCTTGTTATGGCTAAGCTTCAAGCTTTTGCTGTCTGCATTATGGAGGAAATGAACCTATGTTGGGTCAACCCTAGATCATTCCAAATGTCATGAAGAAGTATTGCCAGTGCATATTCAGTGGTTCAAACCCCAACATCTAGTCCTTAGAGATGGACCTGCTCCTAAGAAAGGGATCAAAATGGTGTTACATTAATTGAAATTTGTTGTGAAAGGTTAGAATGAGGAAGTTTTGGGGTCTTTTGTTGCAGTTAAATATGCTGTAATAATGCCTGCAGGTATGGTCTGTTGAGTGCCCAACCTGCTGCAGGGATGAAGTAACCCATTTCTGAGATGTTGTGTAGTAGTAATAATAATATTTATTAACTGCAATTGGGTTGTTACCTGGTGGCAGTGGTTATTTTACATGTATACAAAACATGAAATCGGTTACTACTGAATTTAAGTTGGGAGGGCTATATGAGAAGCATGTAGTGGCAACTTGGAATCTTGGGAACCGTCTCAGCATTTGCTTTTAGACACAGGGAAACCATTGTAACTCATAAGGCAACATTGATTTCAATCCCATGTTTAATGTGGTCTTATCACCTCTTTGGGTTCCGTGGTGTCATTGTGCATTGTGAATTGGTAAGGATGTGGAAAGATTTGGGAGGGAGGTTTTGTATTATATTCTTACTGAGTGGTATACCCATGAAACTAAAGTGGGGTTTTAACATGCCATGAAGGTGCATGGGGGGGGGGGGGTGTAGAATTGTAGTTCTATTCTTTCTTTAACCTTTGTGCTACATGGAGGTGGGTGGGCAGTGCCATGCCCCACAAAAGACCCAGTACCCATTGTACAGGAGGCTGGGTTCTAGGGCAAGTTTGGATAGGTGTGGAAAATCTCACCCCCATCGGGGCTTATCCATGAAACTATTTAAATTAAAATGTGTCTAAATGAAATCATATTCAGGTCTGATTAGGTAAACATTTGTCACATGCGTTACCTATTCAGAGTTGTCTGTAACACAGAGATGCTGTTGTGCCACTGCTTTTCAGCTTTGCTTTAGATTATGCCATTAGGAAGGTCTGGGAAAGTAGGGAAGTTTCAATTGAGTGTGACATATCAACCTAAAATCTATGTTGATGTTAATGCGCTAGGTGTAAACCTGAATATGATCCAGAAAAGTACAGTAGCTCTTATGAAACTAGTATGGGGGTTGATCTAAAAGTAAATGCTAAAAAAAACTAAGTATATGTTCATTCACATCAACAGAATGCAGGACAGTATGAAAACAAAGGTAGCTAACAGATCCTTTGAAATTGTGGCAAAATACAAATATTTGGGAACAACACTAACAAATCAAAATTGCAATTATAAAAAAAAAATTCTGACTAGATGACATGCAGGGAATCCTTGCTACAATTTAGTCAAGAATCTTGTGTCTTCCAATTTTCTAACAAAAAAATTTTGGCATAATATGTTTGAGAATAGGGTGTTGAGGAGAATACTTGGACATAAGAGGGAGAAAGTAATGAGAGAGTGGATAATGGTGAGCTACACGATTTGTACTTCACTTCAGATATTATTCTGGTGATGAAATCAGGGAGGATACCATACTTAGGTCTTGTGGCCAAGCAAGGAGCTGAAGAGAAATACATAAAGACTTTGGTTGGAAAGCCTGAAGGACAGAGACAGCTTGGAAGACCTAGGCATAGATGGAAGGGTAACATTAAAATGCGTTTAAGGAAATGTGGGGGGAGGGCATGGAATAGATTTGTTTGCTGCAGTACAGGAAGAAGTGGTGGGCCCTTGTGAACATAGTGATGAACTTCTGGGTTCCGTAATAAAATGTGGGGAGCATCTGGACTAGATTCTCAAGAATGACATTTCTCCTTGTTTTTTTAAGTATATTGTACCAACAAATACACAACTATTAAAAGTACACTTTCACGTATCCACTCATGAAAGTGTACTTTTTATATTTGTGCATTTTTTGGTGTTATATATTAAATTGTTAACTAATGCTCGATTATGAATACTCTTAAGATTTCTTCTTGTAGTTAGGTAGGTAGGTAGGTAAGTAGGTAATGAGCTAGTCATTCAGTTGTAAAGTTGCTAGTTATCCCTTTTGTGCCAGAATTAAGTACCCAGTATACTTTGCTGCCCATTACTTTTCATGTTCCTAGCTGAAGACTTTTAGGTGATGTTTGGTTTTTCTTAGTATCACACCACACATTAACTAAAGTTTTCTCTTGTTGCCAAAGGGTTAACAATGTGACAGATGTGGTCATTGCCTACTTAAAGGTACCATCCTTAGCATTTGCCTGGGCAGACATAGAAATAACAGAAGGGTCTGTCACTACATCCAGTTTCATGCTGGCAATCAAACTGAAGCAGAACTGCTAACCACTATATCATGGTTTTCACTGTGGTGAAAGTCACTCCAAAGAGTTGAATGATGGCCAGCAGCTTAATGTGAGACTGAATGAGCTTGGGGCTGCTGTTCTCCTCTAAAAAGTTTGTCTTTATCATATGTGAACACTGTGTGGTTACAGCCATTCATAGATGTGACACTTGATAAAGGTACTTTGCAAATCACAGTGTTCATAGGAAATGATGTAAGTGGGAAACATTTTCCAGATTTTTTGAGTAACTGCATGACTTACAGTTACAGAGTATAGACTTATGATTACTTAGCTATTCAACAGATTTCCCATATATATAGTGCAGAGGTTCATTTCTATGTTCACAAGTTAAATTTGGAGTGTGTATAGAAGCCTGAATATACTGTAACATAATAAAGGTTACATTTTATAGTCTGTGCGCTGTAAACAGTGACGTAGATGTGCTGCAATGTTGTGTTCGCACTAGCGTGTATATTCCAAACGTTATGGAATTTAAACTACATAGTAATTTCACTGAAACCCTTTGCCACACCACTTCACTACTTAATGACACTTGAAGAAACGTAACTTCCTTTCTCTGTGACTAGCCAATTGTCCAGTCAGATGTGAAGCCCTCGACTTACAACAGAAGAAGAAATGTGCAACCTAGTCAGGCCTGTAGCCTACACCCCTGGGTTATGATAAATGGGTATGGAATATTGGTGAAATCATCATCAGTGGGATCAAACCATAGAACTCAGAGAAAACCCCTGCTTCATTGCCACTAACTTACAAATTTATCTTTACTTTAATGTCCTTTGTATGTTATGTGTCTTGGCAAATAATTTCATATATTAGTACCATCATTTGTGTTAGATCCAGCAAAAACATAATACGTCCATCTCAATGCATGACCTGGCTGTCATACTGTGAATTCAGTAAAACTCTGCAGAGTGCTTTATAAGTGGAGGACATGGCTTTCGCTTTAAGACTGCAGTAGTAATATGGGTATGGTAGCAAGTTGCAGTGTGTTGGAGGAACTTACTGCCAACACCAGACTACATAGTGTCATATCATAGAAGACCAGTCTGAATTTACGCTATCTCATGACTTTTTCTTATAGTGGAGTGAGGAAATACAGGCAGTAAATGCTATGAAGCAGTTGGTATGGTAGGGGACTGTGTGATGAGGAAGAAGAGAAGAAGGAGGAAAATAATGGAATACCACTCTCTAACCAGGTTTTATGTTGCTCTGACATTGTTTGTGGGCTCAGAAACCAACACACATTCTTCATAATAGTAAACTGATTTTGTAGTGGCAAGCCTAATGTACTTTGTTATAAAATTATTTTTTTATTTATTGTTATTAATAAAAGAATGTAGTTGTTGCACAATTGCTGCTGGGTTGTTGCAGTTAAAGGCTGGGTCTCAGGGATATCTTGTTCTGTTTCTACTGCCATTTAGTGCCAACATGCTGCTGACTTTGTGATCTTCAGTACAAGCAGTGAATGAATGTGCTTGTCAACAGTGATTTTCCCTGTTGCTGTGTCTGTATGAGGCCAACAGATCAAGACAGATGTAGCTGAAGCAGCTTATGGTCGTATTACAGTATGCATCATACTCGTTAGCACTTTATATTGTGTGGCAACTGTCATTTATTTCATAATACTGAAGTTAATTGAAAGTTTTCTGGATGGATTTGATGGTATTACATTACCGGAGTCTGAAAGACGAATGTAGCTTTGGACCTTTCAGTACTTGTCAGTATGATACCTGGGAGAGGATTGGAATATTTTAAAACATTGCAGAAGAAGTAAGTGTGCTTTGACCTCACACAAGCACCTAGTGAAGGTGTAAGTATTTTTATCATGAGCCTGAAGTGGTTACCACTGTATAACACTTGCATTATGTACTGGTTATACTGTGTTCTGCTAATGATAGTTTCAGAATTGGCTGCAATTTCTTTCTTTTCTCATCCTCTTTATCAAACCAGCAGTTCCACTTCTTTTTTTACTCATGAAATGTGTTCTGC
>Ga0131853_10001031_pt1:42500-50621 | contig 50621 bp, 45 predicted proteins | sample TergutLab28metaG_FD_92764 | JGI IMG/M metagenome (GOLD analysis project Ga0131853, IMG submission 92764) | Labiotermes labralis P1 segment gut microbial communities from Petit-Saut dam, French Guiana - Lab288 P1 (version 2) (version 2) | ecosystem: Host-associated > Arthropoda...
GAAGATGTGTTTGATTTTTGCCTGCGATGTGGTTGCTCTCCTTTTCAGTATCACAAGATGTAGCAGCTAAAACCTAAAGAAGAAATCGCACTCAAATTAAGAAATTAAATTCTATTCATGTATTTTAAGTTTTGGAATGAACCAGATCCAGAGATTCAACCTGGATACTTCGTAACAGTCATGGCTGTGATACATGTACAGAGTAAATTTCAGAATATTTTTGGCTCTTTTCTGTTTTGCTTGTTAATTTGAACTGTTTGCTAGTTGCTTACAGTGGTTGCCAGGAAGTGTTTATTTGTAATGTACTCAATGATTCTATCAGTAACCAGTCTGTATACCACCCAGTGAGAGGATGACGGTATGTAATGAACTGGAATGTTTGTCAGAGGAAGTGGGTGTGGCCTAATTTATGGTACTTTGCCAGCATTTTTATGGAGGAAATGAGGAAAACAAAAATCTCAGGCATTATAGTAAAGCATCTCAGCTGGGATTAGAATCGGGCATCTCACCATTATAAATCAGAAATGTTACCATTTGACCTAACCTTTATGAGTTCTATCCAGTATTTGTCTGTTACCTAATAGAAGGAAAGAATTTTCTTCTGCCACCACAGGTAGACCATCTGGCACCCATCCAGTCTCTCCAGTGAGTGCCAGGACCTCCATCTTGTGCCGAAGTAAATGCGTGAGTTACAAGCTTACAGAAGTGAACTGGTTCCTAGAGCTATTTGAACAGACTTATATACAGCATCATTTAATAATGCTGGATGGTAGGATGGCTGTGACTAAAGAACTGGAAAGAATGTGGAAGTGGTCATGGTCCATTTTTAGGCACTTTCCCAGCACTGACATTGACTGATAGGGAGAAAAGATGAAAATCCTGTGTACCTGGTCACTGATCCAAGATTTGAAACCCTTACCCCCCAGGATATGAAACAACATGCCAGCTGTTCATCCATATTGTAAAAGTAAAGTCCTTGTGCTTCATTAAGCACCACACCATGACATACTATGAGCTTCATGCTTTTTTCACCTCTCTACTAGATTGATGGGTGGGCCGGGTAGCTCAGTCGGTATAGCGACTGACTACGGGCTGGATGGTCTGGGACCGAATCCCGGTGGGGACAAGATTTTACGCCCATCCAGACCGGCCCTGGGGCCCACCCAGCCTCCTGTAAAATGGGTACCGGGTCTCCCGGGGTTAAAGTGTGGCCAGGGCGTGCTGCTGACCATTCACCCCCCTTCTAGTGCTGTGGTCATGGAAGAGTAGAGCTATACCTCTACCCACCCTCTGGGCCGCACCAGGCCTGTAATGGGATCACTTTACCTTACTAGATTGATGGAGAAGTTATTCTGTAAATCAGACAGTATAGAATGAGCCAGTATAGTAGCTGGGGATCTTCATGATCTGGTATATTCAGTCTTTGGACTTTGTGTCCATCATCCCATGTTTAATATAAAACTAAAATGCATAATTATTCGGACAGGATTGGTCCCTGTTACCAGGCAAAAGAGTAAAGGAAATGTTTACTTAGTTGGGACAGATAGGAAAAGTTATTCTAAACCTTTGATCCAAGAGGCTTTCAATAAATAACTTGGGCCCAAAGACAAGGACCAATCCTGTGAGACAAACCTTGTGTTTTTATTTTATTTTCAACATGGTATGATAGACAGGTCTAAAGATCAAATTATGCCAAACGTGATGTATCACTGTCAGAATAATGTAGAAAGATAGACAATCAGAATTTGATTCCTGGCAGTGAGTCTTCTTTTTGCTATGACTGACCTCAGACTGGCTGTTGTAGGACCTACTCAGCCTCCTGTCCATTAAGTACTGGGGTCTTCTGCCCTGGAGTAATGCAACCAGAATGTGAAGCTGCCCACTCTCCATCTAATTCTAAGTTTAAAAATGTGTGGTGCTGTACCCCCACTTCTATGTACATTTGTCAACTTAACAGTGCATCTGTGAGGGTTGGAACTCACGTGCATTCCCGTCTCCTCTTCTGTGTAATTCCCATACTGTTCTATGATACACTTTGCCTTCTCTAGGTATTTCTTCTTAGTGTCTGGCTCCCACCATTCTACCAAATTGCCATCCTTGTCAAACTGTCGGCCCTGTGTGAAAGTTAAACTTGTTTTATGTCACTGTGGTAGTTTCATCAGAAGAGTTAAAAACAACAACAACAACTGCATGCTTGAAATTCTAAACAATATAAATTACTGTATATGGTTTCTATGGAGACCAGGACTGTAGATGAGCTTTAGTGCTAAATATGATGATGATGATTATGGTGATTTGATTTCTGCCTTAGACTAATGAGTTAATGCTGTGTAAGGAAATAAACACTGTTAATTGTGAAAATCATGAAACACATATACATTGTGTGGTTAAAATTCAGAATTTTTAAATGTTATTGCTGTTAGTACAGTCATCACATGTTGCTGTAAATAGCTAGTAGTAGCATGTTTTTCCACACCTGATCATCAAATCCATGTGTTATCTCATGACCAATAACAAATCCAATTGCTCCATAGTTCATATAGCGTGGTCGTTCACTGTTGAAGAATGCACCTTGAAGGATGCCAGCAGGGAACTCTGAAACAGAATGGGACCACTGTGTAGGTGCCTTCTGTCCCACTTTGTTAGGGCTTAGATTACTGACATTTAGAAGCTTCACTTACGGATGCTGTTTTCAATTGAACTGTAAAAAGCGTTAACAATAGCTGGACGCCCATGAGTAATCCATTCAGTCTTGTTGACTTGGGCGCGAAGTCGTCCAAATGAATAGTTCATTCCAAACTTGGTGACATTGAGGATGCTCTCCAGATATAGGTTATGGTCAACTTCAAGCTGTGGATTAAACACATTCATATCATTTTCCCATACTGGAATTGACATCACACCACAATTAAAAGATTGCTTAAATCTATCATCTTCTCATGCTTCACACACTCGCTTTAACACACGCACACACACACACACACACACACACACACTTTTTTATTAGGCTCAGCTGAATCTGGGATACAATTTTATGAAACAGCACCCAAGCCAAATAAATCCTGCTAGCACCATGGTGCAAGTCCCTTTTGAAAGCCAATGGTTGCCCACATATTTTTTACTTTTTATTTTATAGACTCTGAGGGTTAATTACTGTACTCACAAACATGTCCTGCATCTATTTATCGTTAACAACAAACCTTAATTTAATATTTAGAATCGTAAAACTAATATGGCTACTTACAGGCCCAAGTTTAGGCTGCAGGGAAATGAAAGAAATTCATCTTAATCACTACAGATATTACACATATGACTTGAAGATACTCTGGGTGCTCAACTTGGGGGAGGGTGGGGAAGATACCAACTCCCTCTGATCTAGAAACAAAGATTTCAGAACTTCATGTAGCACCCAAGATATTATTGGACTCCCCACACATAACATGCCAAATGTGTCTCCCTTAATGACGGTAAAGGTCACCCCCAAGACATGCATATGCAGGCATAGAGCGGAGGTGGAGATGTTGGTCCAACCCGTTTGCAGCCTCGGCACTAGAACAGAGTCAGCGTTCAGCACCACACTCTGGCCGCACTATCTGCTGGAAAGACATGGTACCCGTTGTACATAAGGCTGGGTGGGCCTTAGCACCAGTCTGGACAGGCAAAGAAAATTTTACCCCCACCAGGATTCAATCCCCAGACCATTCAGCCCACAGCAAGTTGCTATATTGACTGCGCTATCTCAGCCACCGTCTCCCCTGGTACTTAAGTACTTTTACTTTTCATATTTAACACACTTTTCAAACAAAAGACATCAGTTAACATTAACCATCTATCATACATAAAAGTGTAACTTTCATGTTTGCCACCATGGACGTAACTAAGAATACCCAGAAATGTGGAGCTTCCTCCATACTTTTGCCAGTATGTAGAACAGCCACAGTTGTTCAAGCAATGCACAAGTGTTATTTTAATGTTTCTGAATGCAGTTACAATCCTCATAGCTAGTTTTTTTTTTTTTTTTTAAATTTACATTAGTAAACTTTAATTTTGTAATGTAAGTGTTATCTGTCTGTCACAAGTTAACCACTACATGCTGATTTTGACAAGGAAAACAGTCGTACCCCACATGAAGAACAGATACGTCATCTAGCACTTTCTAAAGTACATATGCTCGAATGTTTCCCTCTTTGAAGAAGAGTGTGCGTGTCATTGATCTCCATTACAAACTTTACCATCAGCAGAATATTTGGTTTGTGAGGTTACATACCTTCTCATAAAAGTCCTCCAGCTTCTTGTCATCAAGCAGTTCGTCAGGGTAGGCAATATGGACAGCCATTGCTTCTGCTTTCTGTAGCCCCTTCTGCCTGTTTCAACATACCACAGTGCCCATAATCTTACAGTGCTGTAGGTTTGAGGCTTTCATGGTAGTGAAAGGGAGAATTCTCTTCTCTTCTGATACATATCTACAAAACTACGTGGCATCACATCCCACAAGATTGTAATCTTAAACAAACTACTTTAAAAGCATCAGATGTCATGTACCTAGTCAGTTTACTGTTGGGGTTGCACTTACTTGGTTTTCTCATCCATCCAGTCAACATTCATGAGGATATTGATGAACTCTTTGCGGATGTCATCCACCATCTCCATAGCTGTGGTCTTGGCCTCCTCCTTGAAGAACTTTCGCACATAGAGAGACCCCACTGGAATGGACAAGCTGCAATAGGTCCCATTGCTGTTACTGTTGTGATTGTGAGTACAAGCTGCATTGCATCAACTACAAATAACGTAAAAATTTGGTTGCTGCCTTACAGGAAACACACTGGATCTGCATTATAAAAACCATCTAGTTAATAGTCCCTGGGGAAGTATTGCAGGAAAAATTAACTGTATGATGCAGCAAATTCTTGGGTAGATTGGTGCACACTATCTGGTGAAACAGGTAACTGTAATGGAACCCAGAGGTTCCTAGAAGATAAGCACTGTGCCCTGTCCCATTTTATAATTTTAGTATCACCCTCCCATTGTTAAGGTGAGCACAGATGGCTCATTAAGTAACCTGTGTATGGGGTGGATGGCCAGAGTTTGATCAGAGGTTGGGGTTTTTCTTTTTATTACAACTGTGTCTAGGCCAGATCTCTGGGGCTCTTCCAACTTCCTGTCCAATTGGCAATTAACTGAAGCTGCTAGGAAATGAATTGGATCATTCATCTCTATTTGTTCCTACAGTTGAGGATGCATTACTTCCATACTTCCTTGCATCAGCAAGGTGTGGTGCTGATACACATGGAAAACTTTCACACTATATTGATCTTGATCAAGGGTTCCAAGTGATGTCTTTACATAAATCTGTTACTTACAATACTTGTTACTTACAACTTCATATACAGTTCTTAATGCTAGATATCTCATCTTTCTTGATATATTAACAGTATTTTGTCAAATCTACAATGATGAATCTCCTGTTGTGCAGTTTCTTCCATCCTTCTATTACTGACTGTCTCTTGGGTCCAAATATTTTTCCTACTTGCTTGGACTTCGTTTATGAACATCTCATACAATATTCAATTCTTTTACACTTCAATTTCCCTATACACAGTATGATCCATTAATAAGTGCTTGATTACTGAGTCACTTACCCTCCACTGACAATGTCTATGCACTCCTTCCAACGTGCTTCCCGCTCTGTCTTTCCTGACAACACTGTTGAGAACTGTAGCTGTCGATTTCGCAGTTCTTCATTTAGGTAGTTAACACTAGCACCTGCTACCCGGCTCATCACATAGTTTGCAATAACCCTGTAAGACAAAGATAGGGAATCAGTTTGTGCACTATACACAATGATAGCCAGTGACCATTCTTTTCAGTGCTACACACCTCTTGGGAGTCTGTACTATGAGCTTCTCCAGCCCTTTGATGAAGCTAGGCACTGCCACTATTATGACTTCATCTCTTGTAATGTGTACATTTTCTGGCAGGATGTTGTTGACGTAGGTCAGCCATGGGATTGTGGGAAATGTGGTCTCCATCTCGTACACTGTCATGGCATTGTACAGCTTGGTTACATTGCGACGTTCCTCACTTGGCAGTGACAGCTGCAAATATTTATATGCTCTTAGCTTTACAGCCACATTAGATTATTTTAAAGTCCACGAAACATGCACTATTGTTTCGAACTTTCTTAACAATATAACCATCCCACCCCCCTCCTTCCCCCCACATATCGACCATAGTATGCATTGTATGTTGACAGTATTTACTCCCTCTAATGTCCACTTGTTGGTTTGTACTTCATGCGCTGACTCCATAGAACAGAATCCTTGCTGAGAAACTACTATAAACTCAAGAAAGTGTCCCTTCTTGTAGCACCTAAAGTTTCATTTCTGTGTCCACAAGAACCTGTCACTGGCCTCTGTCCTGAGGCAAATGAATGATGTCCACAACCTGAAAGCCATGCTTTTTTAATATGAAGTTTTGTACATAGTTCTTATATCCCAACTTGCATCCCACCCATCTCAAGCTGGATTTGTTCATCATAATATTTGGTGACAGGTGCAAATTATGAAGCTCTTCATTTTTCACTTTTCTCTACTGTCTTTCTCCAGCTCCAAGTGTTCCCCTCAGGACTCTGTTCTGCAACACCATCAAAGACACACAAATCATGTGCCTGTGATGTTCATATTTTATTGATTCATATCAGCACTCAAAAAATCAAATATGGTTAAAGTCATAAGTCTGTGACAGATTATGTAAATTTTTAATTATCTGAGTGGGAGATGAAGGTAAGAGTGGACAAACCACAAGAACATGGACACTCACATTGGCCAACTTCATTTCAAACTCAATGCTCTCATGTATCTCCTTGGCAGCACGGTCCCTTTTTGACCCTAGAGTCACTGCAATGTCCACTAGATACTTGTAGTATGCATCCACCAATTTCTCACTGAAGCCCTTGGTCAGGTACTCACGGCTTAAACCCAGGGATGCCTGGTCCAGCTGCAATCATAATTGAGGAATTTAAATCGACAATGAAAACTGCACACCCTTAAAGAATAGAGTCATCAGCCATGCCATACTTAAAAAGTTTATAGGAAGAAATATTTTGCTAAACAGGCAAGCTTAATTATTTTTGAGATTACAATCTTTTGGAATGTGATGCCATGTGTTTTGATACATAGGCACCAACTATCTTTATCGTTGCACCATGCATTCTGTAGTTTATTTAATTAATACACCAACACCACGACATATAGCGCAAGTCTCACGCTATACGTCGCACAACGCACATCCATAGCCAGGCTCATTCTGAACAGTATGTGACTCACACAATACACAAGACATGCTGCCACAGCACCAACTCAATGTAATGTTGTAAATCACTGAGTGTTTTTGAACTATAATTTTAACAAGAAACAATTTATGCTCCCTGTGGATGATCATATGATCAAAACATGTGGGAGCATTTTAAGTGTTTTAATGTGAATTTTAGATCATTAAATGAATATATGTGCATTTGTTGGTGTATTAATTATGTAGGCACCAACATTTTGTAAAAATTTTCCGCCTACATCTCTAGGGCTCATAACCACTGTGAGAGTCTCAGTAACTCACATTTGTCATTTGAGTTTCTCAATATGGTATTACACTTTTCTTCGGAGATGTTGTGCCATGTAATTTGGTAGAGAAGTATTAACACCAAAGGAATTTGCTGCTTACATCATCAGGATCAAATCTGAAAATGGATGTAGCAGTTTCCCCCTAAACATGTCATATTCCAAAGGCCATAAACTTAAAGAACAGATTATAGTGGTATGACTCTCAGGCATTCCTGGTTTGCTTTTTTCCTTGTCCAGACTGGCTGTCAGACTCATTCACTGCCATGCCGTGCCTTGCATGTGCCTTGGAATGGCATTTGGTGCCCAAATCATTAAGCCAGTATGTGTTGTGCATTAGTTGCTGTGGTCAAGGTTGTGTTTTGCTGTATACGCTCTCTTTAGACCTATATGTGTGTGTAAATGATATGGTATCAGTGGCGTGCCGAGAAGGGGGGGGGGTTGGGGGTGTCCAACCCCCCCCCCCCCCCAAAATCCGGAGGCCCCCCCAAAACCGTCCCAACACCAC
>Ga0131853_10001032_pt1 | contig 50571 bp, 52 predicted proteins | sample TergutLab28metaG_FD_92764 | JGI IMG/M metagenome (GOLD analysis project Ga0131853, IMG submission 92764) | Labiotermes labralis P1 segment gut microbial communities from Petit-Saut dam, French Guiana - Lab288 P1 (version 2) (version 2) | ecosystem: Host-associated > Arthropoda: Insects >...
AGTTGGGTGAATTTACCGCGTTCTTCTTTGGTGAAACCGGCATTTTTCTGATTGGATTTGGGATTTTTCAGGTCGATCTCAGTGTGAGCGACGTTGAGATCGCCACAAATGACCACGCCTTTAGCCTTATTGAGGTTGGTGACGTAATCTTTAAAATCATCCTCCCATGTCATCCGGTAGTCAAGGCGCGATAGGTCCCGCTTCGCATTCGGCGTATAAACGGTCACGTAATAAAAGTCATCGTATTCTACCGTGATCACGCGACCTTCCTGATCGTGTTCTTCTATTCCGATCCCATAGTTTACGCTTAAAGGCTCGATTTTGCTAAAAACAGCCGTGCCCGAATAGCCTTTTTTCTCAGCGGAGTTCCAGTAATCGAAGTGGTCGCCAAAATCAAAGTCGCCTTGTTCTTTATTCATTTTAATTTCTTGCAGACCTAAGATATCAAAGTCTTTTTCTGTAAAGAAGTCCATGAAGCCTTTGGTCATACAAGCTCTTAGTCCGTTGACGTTCCAAGATCCGAGTTGGTAAGTTTTTTGCTGGGTCATCTTCTCACTTCCTTACTAGCCGATAAATGGAACATCTAGGTGTTTATAAGCTTCTGCTGTTACCACACGGCCTCGTGGCGTTCGTTTAATAAAGCCAATCTGTAATAAGTATGGTTCGTAAACGTCTTCAAGTGTTTGAGATTCTTCACCGATGGAAGCGGCAATGGCTTCGATCCCACACGGTCCGCCATTAAAGCGTTCGATAATCCCACGTAAAAATTTATGATCGATGTAATCTAAGCCTAGATGATCAATGTCAAGCTTCTCTAAAGCTAAGTTAGTAATTTCGCGGGTTACAATCCCATCACCTTTTACTTGGGCGTAATCACGAACACGTCGAAACAGGCGGTTAGCAATACGTGGTGTTCCCCGAGAGCGACGCGCTAGTTCTGAAGCGGCGTCTTCATCGATGGCGACGTCGTACACTTCAGCGGTCCGCTGAGCAATCAATTTTAAGTCTTCTTCTCTATAATACTCTAACCGATTCAGCACACCAAAACGATCACGCAACGGTGCTGACAAATCTCCTGCTCGTGTGGTCGCACCGACCAAGGTAAAAGGAACCAGGTCTACTCGAACTGATCGTGCCGTTTCATCTTTTCCGACGACGATGTCCAACACGTAATCTTCCATGGCCGGATAAAGGACTTCTTCAATTTGTTTTGGAATCCGGTGAATTTCATCAATAAACAGCACGTCACCTGGTTCTAGCACCGACAAAATCGCTGCCAAATCGCCACCCCGTTCAATCATCGGACCAGAGGTGTATTTAATGTTGACCCCCATTTCGTTAGCAATAATCGTTGCAAGGGTTGTCTTCCCAAGACCTGGTGGTCCAAATAACAAGACGTGATCAAGGGTTTCGTTACGACTTTTAGCAGCCTCAATAAAGACGTGTAAATTTTCCTTAATGGCAGATTGGCCAATGTATTCATGGAGTCGTTCTGGTCGCAAGCTCAACTGAGATTCGTCTTCTTGTAATTCTGTGACATCCATTAAACGTTCTTCTTCCATTTTCATCACCTTTTAATAAAAGCCACCGAATGTGGCGGCTCTCATGTTTTAATCAAGGACGTTATAAACGATCCGTCCATTTTCAATTCTAAGCCAGTACAAGGTAGCATCAAAAGGACTTAGCATAATGGTTGGATAATCAGTAAAGAAACTGATGCTCATAAGCTCTTCCATTAACTCGGCAATCCCGTGCCAATCTTCTGGGCTATCTTCCATCATTTCGCGCCAAGAGGGTAGATTAGGTTGTTCTGGATTAAAAACAAACATTCCGTGAATCGGGTCAAAGAAAATCTGAAAACCTTCCACACTGTTAGCAATGACTGCTAAATCAGTTAATTGTCCAGGGGTCAACTCAGCTGGGTTCGCTTCTAATTCCTCAATCGATTGACCACGCGTATCGATTGGGTTTTCATCGCATGCCATAAGCAATCCCGTCATAAGTACTGTCAACGTTAATAAAAAGCTGGATTTTCTAAAATTAAATGTCATCTTCTAACTCCTTAAATTTTAATCGACTTAATCCCCCTCATCATACCATTTTTCTCATCATCACTCAACTTTCCTACATCATCATTAGCTGTAGGCCTTGCTTGATTAAACCATCGACAGAGTCCGTCGACGCTTTTAAAGCGGTTTGCACTTTCTTCAATTCTTTCGCACTATAACCTAGCGCTTCCAACGCTTCTAAGGCTTCGTCTAAATGACCATTTTTCGACATCACCGATGAGGCTGGCATTCCAGAAACATCCAGTTTTCCTTGTAGATCTAAAATAATCTGACTAGCGGTTTTTGGACCAATTTTCGGAAATTTGGTTAAATATTTAGCATCTCCTTCGGTAATGGCGGTTGCCAATCCTACCATGTCCCCTGTGGCTAAAATAGCACAAGCGGTTTTTGGACCAATGCCACGTGCACTAATCAAGCTTGTAAATAAGTCTAATTCTTCCATCGTTTTAAATCCATATAGTGCCAAGTCGTTTTCTGACACCACTTGATGGGTATATACCGTTAAACGACTTCCGATTTCAAATTCATAAGGATTAGCTGAAAAAACCTTGTACCCAACCCCTGCTACATCAATGGCTACAAAATCCTTCTTAATAAACGAGACTTCTCCTGTTAAAAATGCAAACATACAAAAACCTACTTTCATTCAAACTTTCGCCTAAGTTAGGGATATAAAGGGTCTTCGGATTTTAATTCGATTTAGTCCCTCTTAATGCCATTTATAGATCAACTAGCTAATATCAACCTATCATAGTTGATCATAATAGGTATAATTATACCACAAATTGGCAAAATTAGTTACAAAAGAAATGGAGGAGTTTTTATGTCTCGTTTTAGAACCGAACACCGCATTAAGCTAGCAGAGGCACATTTAAAGCGTGCAAAGTTACGTGTAGACATGGCTGTCTTTAAAGAAGAAATGCAAAAAAAGAACGCCGAAGACCAAGAGAAATGCATCTAAGTCTTGACGTCTTGTTCGTGAGTGTGGTACTGTTTTAGTACATCATTTAGACATTAAAGGAGTGGCTCACTTATGAAAATGACTCATACGTGCTACCGCGTTAAAAATCTAGAAAAATCAGTAAAATTTTACCAAGAAGCTTTTAACTTCACAGAGCGTCGTCGCAAAGACTTCCCTGACCACAAATTTACACTTGTCTACTTAACCTTACCAGGTGAAGACTACGAGCTTGAGCTAACTTATAACTACGATCACCCTGGATATGATTTAGGTAACGGCTATGGGCACATCGCCATTGCTGTAAATAACCTAGAAGAACTTCACGCCATCCATCAGAAAAGTGGATTTGATGTGACAGATTTGAAAGGCTTGCCGGGTCAACCAACCAGATATTATTTCATCACCGATCCAGATGGATATAAAATTGAAGTAATTATGATGCGCTAAGTTAGAGGTGTTTTTATGGCTTTAAGTGAAAACTACACAGTATTGAAAGAGTTTAAAACGGTTTTTAATGCGGAACAGTTCAACGAAAAAATTGTTCACGTTCTTTTGAAATACGATTTTATCGTTGGTGATTATGCTGACGAACACTTAAGATTAAAAGGTTTCTATCATAATAAGCGTCGTGACGTAGAAGATTCACTTAAAGAGGCTTCCATTGAAACCTACATCACGGAGTCCTGTAATTACATGTGTCCTCACTATGTTTTAGAAAAAACGACTTCAACAAGATCACCACGAAAAAATCGAAGTCGCAACCGAAATAGAAAACGTCCAAAGCCTGCAGAGGCCTAGGACGTCTTTTTTCAATTCTCTTCTATATGAAGAACTTCGACCTTTTCTACTTTGCTGTTAAAGGCTAGAAAAACAGCTGCAACCCCCATAATGACACCGAAGAAGCCTAAGTACCACCAAACGCTTGGTGCGTACCAAACTTGCCACCAGTTACTATAAGGTGAGTTGTTATAAAAGACCATGTAGATCAACGTTAAAGCTCCCAAAATCGATAGGGTTGGCATCACAAAACGGTTAAAGAAGTTCCATTTTACTTTCTTCATCATCACGGCAACAAACACTGGAATATAAAGTGCCATCAACGTCACTGGCGCTAAACTAGATACGGCAAAGTTAATGTCACCAAACCACCTTCTATGATAAACGTAAGGATAATTCCCCATGTCTTGAGCGTTAGCAAAGACGATGAAGAAAATGATCCCACAGAAGAGCAACGACAGCGCCGCACTGGTTGGTGGCATGTCCGTTTTAGCATCCACTTGCTTCACATATTCAGGCGCTGGCCCCTTTCCGCGAATCGCTAAGGCGTAGAAAGAACGGCTCCCAGCCATCATGGCGCTGTTCATGGCACCTAAACAGGAAATAATAACAAACACCGTTAACACGCTACCGAAGACCTGACCAAATAAATTCTGGAACGCGGCCGTTACACCACCAGCCGTTGACAAGGTTCCCGCTTCAATGGCACCAAATACACCGACCGTATACAACACATAGATGGCAATGATGATGATCGATCCAATAATGATGGCTCTCGGTAAATTCTTCTCACGATCTTTGATCTCACTACTCATCATCAACACTTCTTCGCTACCTGCATAGGCGAAAACCGTCGACAGGATCGCATAGAATAATGGATTTGAAACAGCTCTTTCCGCCTCAACAACGAAGGTCAAGTTTTCGGCGGTCATTCCCGTGCTGATTCCTACCACAATCCCAACCACCCCCATTAAAATTAATGGGATAACTTTAATAAATGTGGTTGATACTTGGAAAAAACCTGCTAACTTCGGCGAAATAACATTCATTACGTAAATCCCTACCATGTAAACCCCCGCCAACATCCAAACTGGACCGCCCGTGTTGACCATATCCCAACCAAGTAACGTTCCTGTAAATCTAGCTGTTACCCAAGCAAGAACAGCGACAAAGGCTGGATACAGAATGGTTCCTAAGAACCAGCCCAAGAAATACGAGTACGTCTTTCCAAGGAGATCATCGGTGTACTCCATCAAGCCACCCATGCCAGCTTTCCCACTAGCCAATTGACCCCACACCCACATCATGACAAACATAATGGCCCCACCAATTAGCCAAGCAATGACGGCTTCCATTAAATTTCCACCTACGCGACCAAAAATCGTCTCGTTAACAAAGAAAATCCCCGATCCAATCACTGCCCCTACCACTAAACAAATGGCCGTTAACAGGCCGTATTTTTTTTGAAGATTTTGTTCCATTTTAAAACCGACTCCTTTTTATATGATTTCAATCGAATATTGACAACGAAAAAACGAGCAGCACAGGAGTTAAATGTCCTACGCCACTCGTTTCGCATCATCATACAAAAAGAGAGTGTTTCATTTAACTCTCCGATTTGCAAGTGCTCCACTAAAAAAACTTTAGTGACAGTGCCATCGCTCTTAACGATGACCCCAGCAAGCTGCATCTGACCTACAACTTACTTCGGCATGATTTCCTTTCACAATCCCTCATTGGTGTCACCCTCCGGATTACTACTCATAAAGCATGCGCCTCTAACTTATCAAAGAGATACAATATTCAATTAGAATTATTCTAGCATTGCACAGGAAATTTTGCAAGCCTTTTGGTCGACAAAATATAGCATAGAGATTGAGCTTTTCCCCTATCTACCTCGAAATAGCAAGTACAGGGATAATTTTTATCCCCATTGACCCTTTTTTTAGTCCTGTTAGGGATAATTTTTATCCCTAATGGCCTTCGATTTAGTCTTGGTAGGGATAATTTCTCTCCACACCTGCCGATATTGAGACTTGCAGGGTAAAAATCCTAGCTTCTCGCCTTCACGTTCTAAAATAAAGGAGGTGTTCGTATACTAGAAAAGCACTAAAAAGGGCGTGAAAACATGTTAAAAGAACATCTATTAACCTTATTTCTCACCGTCACCACCATCGCTACCCTTCTTATCTTCTCCCACCTCAATCAACCAAGAGATACCACCGTTTTTGATATTAACGATGTGCTTTTTGAGCATCAAACGACCGTTGGTCATTTAATGATCACCTCTAATCCGTACAATGAGTTATCCCTGACTTTTTTTAACCGCCACATTGATCGTTTATCCTACGTGGATAGTGCAAGCGTAAATGACGATCATGAAACGTCACACCTTCTTCTTGCTTCAAGTCTAGACGTTCCTTTTACGACCCATGCTGTTATTAGTCGAAACCCGGACTTGCATGAGATTTTAGTCATGGAATCCGGTTCGCCTATTGCTCATCACGCACACGCAAAAAAAACAGCCTGCGATCTGACAGCTGTTTTTATGGTTGCCTCTTCCGATTTAACCGGTGAAGATTTCTTCGTTATCGGACTTAATGCTGAAGGTGAAGTTATCTTGGAAATTGATACGCCTTAAGAAGCTCTCCTTCCATAGCGCTTAACACCTGAACATCATATACCTCAGGTGTTATCACTAACCGCACATACGTTTTAACCCGTCCATCGCGAGGACTTTCAATGCTACCAGGGTTAATCAGTAAAATGCCATCTTCCTGTCGAACATCTACCCGATGGGTATGACCATGACAAACGATGGTTGGGATGGGATCAAACGTTTTTGCCTCCTGAATTAGCTTCTTTGTATCGATGTGTGTGAAGTAAAGGTGTCCATGTGTTATCCAAACGTTATCTCCCATCGGCAGTGCTAAATGCACATTTTCTTCGTAATCACAAAAATGATTGTCGCTGTTTCCTTTTACCACGCTAAACCTTTCCCAATCGTCGATAGGGAACTCTGAGTCTCCACAATGAAGATAATGAGCCGCATCGGGATGACGCTTACTAGCGAGGTATAACCCATTAACAGCACGATGGCTATCACTAAAAATGATCATTTCCATAGGTCTTCCTCCTAAGATTTAAGTAGCTTTTCAATCAATTGTTCCAATTGGTCGAAGGCTTTTTTTCGATGGCTTAATGTGTTTTTCTCAGCTTCAGTCATCTGGGCCATGGTTTGGTCGACCGCCGGTACATGAAAGATAGGGTCGTAACCGTGTCCATTAGAACCACGCTTTTCTTCTAAAATCATCCCTTCACACTTCCCATGTACCACGTGCTCATGACCAGCCTTATCCACAATCACTAACGTACACCGAAACCGGGCCGTTCTTTCAGAGATGGGAACGTCTTTCATTTCAGCTAGTACTTTATCCATGTTGGCGATGTCGTCTTTAGGTTCCCCTGCATAAATGGCACTATACACACCAGGCCTGCCATCCAAGGCATCAATTTCAAGACCTGAATCGTCAGCAATGGTGAGTAAACCATATTCCTCGAAGATGGTACGCGCCTTAATGAGGGCATTTTCTACGAAGGTTGTTCCTGTTTCTTCAATTTCTGGTTCGTAGTTAAGATCTAAAAGCGACAACACCTCAACGTCGTGATCTCTTAATAAAGCTTTCAGTTCATCCACTTTCCCTGCATTCTTTGTGGCAAGTACCATCTTTTCCATAACATCACCTTCTACTTTTCTAATAAATGAGCGCGCGCATCGGAAACAAAATACAACGACCCACAAATAACCAGTACTTCATCAGATCCAAGAGTAGAGATGCAATCATCAATGGCTTGTTGATAATCCTCTTCGAACGTACTGGCACCTTGATGGCTTTCTTTATACAGGTCATACAATGCCTTTCCGACCTGTGCGCCTGGATGGTTCCCTTTTGTAAAGGTCACCTGTGTTGCAACTTCACCAATCATTTCGATCATTTCTTTTGCATCTTTCGTTTGTAGCGCACTAAAAATAAACTTTTTCTTATGGGTAGGATAAACTTCCGCCAACGTGCGGATAAGCGCCGCCATCCCCTCGATATTGTGAGCGCCGTCTAAAATAACTGGCGGCACCCCTTGAAGGCGCTCAAATCGACCTTGCCAACTGGTGGTAGCCAACCCTTCATAAATGGCGACCTCATCCACCTGCAACGTACCACTTTTTTGTAGATAGTCAACCACACTCAGAGCTAAAACCGCATTTTTAAACTGATGTTCACCGTGCATGGTAAGCTGAACCTTTTCGTAAGTTCCCCATTGAAACGTAACACCACACGTGTCTATTTTAAGCAATTTAGCTTGGTCAAGGGGCTGGTAAAAGGCGGCCTCGTTTTTTTGGCAAACCGATTCAAATTTAGTCAGTAACGTGGGATCTTCCTCCGTTGTAAACAAAGGAATACCTGGCTTCACAATGCCTACTTTTTCCCTCGCTCGCTCAAGCTTTGTCGCCCCTAAAATTTCAGCGTGGTCGTGTCCAATGTTTGTAATGGCCGTAGCCATTGGAGAAATCACATTGGTTGAGTCTAACCTACCACCGATTCCTGTCTCATATAAAACCACATCTAAATTAGAAACGTCCTTAAAGTACATAAAAGAAAGCAAGGTGATCACGTCAAAGGAAGCAAGAACCGTTAAATCAGATTGCTTTTTGAGGAGGTGATGTAGTTGGTTAGCATAGTAAACCAAGTCAGCTGGATCCATGGGCAACCCATTAATCGACATCCGCTCACCAAAGGTTGTGATATAAGGTGATGTGAAGGTCCCAACCTGATATCCTGCTGCCATTAAAACATCCCGCATGAAGGCCACCGTCGATCCTTTGCCATTGGTACCAGCAATGTGGATGGTTCGAAGCTTTAAATGAGGATTGCCTAAATCTTCTAAAATTCTTTTCATATGATCGAGCGTTCGCTTGCCTTGGCTATAACCAAAACCGTCGATCCAATGAATCACTTCTTCTGACCTTTGAAACATTATGGCACCTCGATTCCCAGTGAAATTTCTATCGTTACCGTCATAGCATCACGAATGGAAGTACCAGGAGCATAGGACTGACTAACCACCCGTGCAGGAACCATCGCCTCAGAATAAACGAGTTCAAAGCGAACGGTTAAATCCTCGTTTTCCTCGGCAAAATTCAAAACGTCTTCTACGGTCCAGCCATGGAAGTTAGGAATTTGATGTGAACCATTTCCAAAGAGAAAAAAGGCAATAGCTACAACGATTAACAGACTAAGGCCTAGTGAAAAAAGTCTTAGTCTAATAAACTTTCTTTTTGAATAAGGTTGCATCTATAACACCTTCTAATCTTAATTTACAACGATCTCATCTATCTTACGCTTTGGAACGTAATGTATATTCGCCTCGTCACGATAATATGTGATATCTCCATCGATCGAATCAACCAAAACAACCTCTTCTGCTGGCTTTCCTAGTGCAATAACTAAGACAGGTGATAGATGTTCCGGTAAGTTCATGACTTCTTTTACCCCCACAGCACTGTACGCACCAATCATACAACATCCAAACCCTTTTTCTGCTGCTGCTAGAGTAATCGTTGCTGCAGAAATCCCTACATCTTGCAGACCATTTGCAAAAACTTCATCAAAATTTTTATCCCGGAGAATCACAATAAATGCCGTTGGCTTCGTTCCTTCAAATGGTAACCCTAGTTCTGGCAAATAGCCTGCCCATTTCGTGTGGGGTTGAATTTGAGCCACCGTTTCTTTTTCATAAGCTAGGAAGTACTTTAATACTTGATGATTTTTTGCACTAGGCATCAAGCGCGCATGGTCAACCAAATCAATCAAGTCTTCTTTTGAAAACGTGAACGATTCATCGTAGCCGCGGTAAGAACGATTTTTTAAAACTAACTCTTTAAAGTTTTTCATTAACAAACACCTCTTCTTAGTATGTCGGTTTTCACTATTCCTTTGTCTCGTATAGGATCAATGCAGAATAGGAGTAGATTTGTCCTGGCCCATCACTAAAATGTGATAGCTGATATTTAATATCCAACAGTTTATGAACATCTTCTTCCTCTAAAAACTTATTGACCGCTTCTTCTAAATCTTTTTCATGTTCCTCATCAAACAATTTCACTTTTGTTCGCATGATCTAGCCCCCTATAAAAAGTTAACTTACGATATGTGTTGTATTAAGAAATATTTCTTCTTTCCACGGCGAATAACTGTAAACTTGCCGCCAATGGCATCCGTAGCCTTCACCACAAATTCTAAGTCGCTTTGCTTTTCACCATTAATGGAAATGGAATTATTGGTGATAAACTCTCGTGATTCCCGTTTAGAAGTAGCCGCACCAGCCGTGATCAGCAGGTCAACTAATCCTAAGTCTTCCGTAATGGTCACACTTGGAACGTCTTTAAATCCAAGGGCAATTTCATCGCTACTTAGCTCTGCAATGTTCCCGGAGAATAAGGCATCTGTGATGTGCATGGCCTGGAGGATAGCTGTTTCACCATGAATCAACTTAACCACCTCATACGCCAGCGTTTTTTGTGCCAGTCGCTCATGAGGTGCTGCCTCAAACGTTGTTTCGATGTTCAAAATTTCTTCTTTTGTTAAGAAAGTAAATAGCTTTAAAAATTTAATCGCATCCGCATCTGCCGTGTTGATAAAGAATTGATACATTTCATAAGGACTCGTTTTTTCTGCATCAAGCCAAATGGCACCACCTTCTGTTTTTCCAAACTTTGTTCCATCGGATTTGGTCACAAGTGGTAGTGTCATTCCGAAAGCTTTTGCTTCGTGACCTTGCTTTTTACGAATCAAATCAAGCCCAGACACAATATTCCCCCATTGATCACTTCCACCAATTTGCATGCGACAATCGTAGTTAGCGTACAGGTGATTAAAGTCCATGGCTTGCAAAATTTGATAAGTGAATTCCGTGTAAGAAATTCCTACTTCAAGGCGCGACTTGACGATGTCTTTCGCAATCATCTGGCTGACGTTAAAGCTTTTACCGTAATCCCGTAAAAAATCGAGAATGCTTACGTCATGAGTCCAGTCGTAGTTGTTCACAAAGGTAACGGAATTACCAAATAGTTTTTCCAGTTGACCTTGTAAACAAGAAACGTTGTGCGCAATCGTTTCCATGGTTTGCATTTGACGCTCAACTGTTTTTCCACTTGGATCACCAATACTCCCCGTTGCACCACCAACTAAAACAATGGGTTTATGTCCTGCATTTTGAAACCTTTTTAATACTAGAAACGGCAAAAGATGTCCAATGTGCATGCTATCTCCTGTTGGATCCATACCACAATAGAGAGAAATAGATTTCTCAGCTAATGTTTTTTCTAATCCTTCAAGATCCGTGCAATCATTGATCAACCCACGCCATTGCAAATCCTTCAATAATTCATTGTTCATTTTAACGCACTCCTATTCAGTTTAATTTCTCTATTGCACCTATCATGTTCAGCTACAGTCGCTATGCTCCTAAGCTTCTCTATGAGTGGCATTAAGAAAGACTAACCGAGCGAATGAATCACTCGGAGTCTTTCCATTATAGCAAATGTTAAAAAAAATCACCAGTGGATTCTCTTTAAAGAGAAAAAAAGAGAGCTGCAACCTGATAGACACGGTTAGCTCTCTCTAATAAATCCTTTCTCATCGTTTATTATTTTCTTCTTTTCCTTACTGAAATTGCTGAACCAATCGCTACTAAGGCAACACCGCCGAGAAGAACAGAGGCTGCAATGGCACCTGCTTGAGGTAAATAACGGCTAGCTCCAGACGTTGTTTCTTCTTCTGGATCCGTTAGTAACGGCAGTGTCGTTCCATTTGGGTAAGTTTCTGTTGGGTACGTCTGGTTTGGTCCTGTTTCATAAAGATTTGTTTCATCTGGTTCTGTTTCATAAGGGTCTGTCACATCGGCTTGATTTTCCCATCTGGCGTAGAGTGTATGATTCACATTTTCTCTCACTGGTATCGTATATGTGACCTCTAACCCTCCTGTTGGTGCCGTGAACCAACCACGGAAATAATAGCCTTCTCTCATATTCGTTACATTAAATGCTGGATTCAGTAAGTTTCCTTCTTCGTTAATGGCATCGCCATAAAAGCCAATGTTTTGAACTTCACGCTGTTGATTTGCCGGCGCACCTTCAAAATTGAAATCAAAAGTTAACTCTAAGGCTTGTGGTCTGCGTTGCCAAACCCACGTATCGACGGTTGGTGGTCTAACCGAGGCTTCGCTATTCATCAATTCCGTCGCGGTTAGCGCATAACTCCCTTGAGGATGCGTAACCGTTCCATTCCCTACGTTTTGCCAGAATCCAGTATAGGTTTCATTGTTAGGTGGGTTCGTTAATTCTGGACTATTATGCCCAGGCCATTGAGTAACCAAAAAATTCGAATGACGTTCCCAACCTTCACCTAAGGTAAGTTGTCTAAGCTCAGGTAGATCTTCAAACATCGCTCCCATCTGTCTAACGTTGCTAAAATCAAAGCTGCTTAAATCTAGGTGCGTTAAGCTAGATGAATGGGCAAACATAGAAGCAATATTCTCAACACGATTCGTATCAAACTCACCAAAATTAATATGAGTCAAGCTAGGTGAATACGCGAACATGCTATTCATGTTAATGACACTGCTAGTATTAAAGCCGCTCACGTCCACAGCAATCAAATTGGGCATGTCAGCAAACATGCCACCCATATGCGTCACATTGCTTGTATCGAAGGAGCTTACATCGATTTGAGTAAGGCGAGAATAGCCAAACATATAAGCCATATCCACGACGTGACGGGTATCGAATCCACTTACATCAATTGTGGTTAAGTTTGTTTCTGCAAATAGATGATCCATGTAACGAACCTGGCTGGTATCAAGATAGGAGAGATTTACAATCTCTGATAAATTTGATAGTTGCCAAAAGAAGCCAGATAAGCTAGGTCCCCCAGAAATAGGTTCTGTAAAAACAATCCGAAAGACATCGTCGGCATGATCAAGCCATGGACTTACACCAGGTAGACCATTCCAAGGCGTAGGAGCAGAATGTGCCATTCCTCCGCCGACAATCACCGTACCATCGTCGTACAACTGCCACGATGCACCGCCTGAACCAACGGTTCCACTTGCTATTTCATTGACATCAGAGCTAGGAGAGAAATCCATTAAATCTTCATCGTTTAAGTAGATATCATCAAAGTCATTGGCATAAATAGGGGTTAACCAGATCATTCCTAAGAGGATCATTGCACCAATTAACCAAACAAACAACGGTCTGAGTTGAGGTCGCACTCTTTTCATAACTACACTTCCTTTTACTTTATATTTGCTTTGTTTAGGATGCCCCATTCTAAAAATTTCAACAAAAAAATCAACGGCTCTAAGCATATTTCTACGCTGAAGGCTGTTGATTTCGTCAAATTTTTTCGTTTAAATTATTTCGTTGATCCACGCCATACAAACGAATGTGGAAGGATCACTTCTTCTTCTTCTACTTCTTCTTTGGTCATTAATTTGGTCAATAACCGCATCGCCACAGCTCCAATGTCGTAAGTAGGAGTCATGACTGTGCTTAACTGAGGTCTTGACATTAAGGTAGTAGGTGTGTTTTGGAAGCCAATCACTTCTAAATCGGTCGGCACTTTAATTCCAGCGTCAATGGCAGCATTCATAAACATAATGGCCAGTGAATCGCGATCAGCAAGCACGGCATCTGGCACCGTTTCTTTTTTAAAGAAGGTTTTAAACTCTTTCACTAACGTATCTAACTTGTCGTTAAATTTTAGAATTCTTGGCTTCATTTTCGCTTCTTTGATCGCTTTTTCGTAACCTGTTTGTTTCATGCTATCTTTCACGAAGCCTTCTCCACCTGTTAAAAAAGCAACGTTCTTGTTCCCAGATTCGATCAACTTCTTTGTCGCTTCGTAAGCCGCAGCTTCGTAGTCAATTAAAACCGCAGGTACACGCCCTTGTTTGTCACGGCTGGCAAGCAAAACCGTTGGAACCGTTTCACTTAATAAGCGATCAACTTCTTCGTCACTCATTTGATCACTAGCAAGTAAAACGCCATCTACTTGCGAGGCAATCATGTTTTCCCACGAGTCTGTTTGCAATTTATGTTCGTTATGAGTCACGTTTAAGAATACCGAATAATTATATTTATCAGCAATGTCTGCAATCCCATTTGCCATCTCAGAAATGGAAGTTCGTGCAAAAGTTGGAACAATTAATCCAACGTTGGTTGACTTTCTACTTGCTAATCCTCGGGCAATGGCATTTGGTCGGTATCCTAATTCTTTAATGACACCTAAAACGCGATTCCTTGTCTTTTCTTTTACACGGTTCGGATTGTTTAAAACGCGTGAGACTGTTGCCAAGGATACATCTGCTTTTCGTGCAACGTCATAAATGGTTATTTTAGTGTTTGACACCCTATTCAACTCCTTTATTTTCAAATCAAAATAGCGTTTTTGTATAGCGCTACTAAAAATCTTATGTTTCATATTGTAACCGATATTATTTAAAAAATCAACTTTTTTTGAAAATTTTCATTTTTTCGCTAATGGGTCGATTCACCTTGTTGTATCAACTGGTTTGCCCTCATGATTTCTGTAAAAATTTTCTCAATCATAAGGTTAGTTAACGGCCCTTCGTTCATTTCGGTTAGTTGTTGCAAAATTTTCGTTTCACGCACTGGATCGTACGTTGGGATATCTGTCCTTTTTTTCACTTTTCCAATCTCAATAGCAATTTCAGCACGCTCGTTTAATAATTTCAATAATGCCATGTTGTACGCATCAATCTTATCACGTAAACTAACCAATTGGTCCACAGTAAAACCTCCTCATCTTGTAAATGAATTATATCAAAACACTATTATATTCTCAAGAAAATGGTATAATAGAAGAACTTCGAACTCAATTAGTTCTTCTTAATGCCACTCATAGAAAAACTTTGTGAGGAACGAATAATTAGTTGAGCATGACAGGTGCAATAGTGGAACTACACGAAGGAATTGATAGTATGATTTATGATTTTATTGCCTTAGATTTTGAAACAGCAACGAGCGAGCACCATAGTGCTTGTTCTTTAGGTTTGGTATTTGTCAAAGGTGGGAAGGTAGTTGATTCAAAGTATTACTTAATCAAACCACCTGTTGACTTTGCCCCTTATAATACCAAGATACATGGCTTAGATGCAGAGGCAGTTAAAGATGCTCCAACATTTAAAGAGGTTTGGAAAGAAATCCAGCCACTCATTAAAAATACGTTGCTTGTAGCTCACGCAGCCAAATTTGATATTTCTGTTTTAGTCGCCTGCTGTCATTTTTATAAATTTCCCCTCCCACATTTCCAATACGTAGATAGTATTGATCTCTTCCGTGCCGCTTATCCTCGTCATCAAAAAAGTTCTCTCGATTACTGTTCCACGACGCTTGATATTTCTCTAGAAAATCACCACGATGCTTTGGAAGATGCGACAGCGTGTGCTTACATTGCCATCAAATCCATTAAACGAATCAAGCGATTCCCTCTTTCTAAAATGATTGTAGCATTTCAATCCATTGATATAAAAACAAGCGACGTTTCTTTTACTTTAACCAACCTGGATCCAGATCATCCCCTTTATGGAAGAGAAGTTACGTTACTTGGCGATCTAATCTCTGAAAAAGGTGATTTAAAAATTCAATACAAAACAAAAGTTGATGCTCTGACCAATCACAAGAAATAGCATCAACTTTTTTTCTTCTCTTTTTCACTACAACTATCAAACAACGGGCATTCTAAGCATTTTGGATTTCGAGCTGTACAAAAATAACGTCCAAAGAAAATCAGAGCATGGTGAGCATCACTCCACATTTCTTCGTCAAGCAAATACATCAGTCGTTCTTCAACTTCAAGTACACTGCTTTTCTTTCGGGCAAATTTCAACCGTTTAGCGATCCGTTCTACATGAGTATCTACTGCAATGCGAGGAACACCAAACCAAACTGACAACACAACGTTAGCTGTTTTTCGACCCACACCAGGTAACCTAACAAGGTCAGCGTAATTGCCGGGCACTTCTCCTTCGTAGTCGTCAAGTAAAATTTGACATAGTTTTTTAATGTTTTTTGCTTTTGTTTTATACAATCCGATCGTATATAAATCTGCTTCAAGCTCAGCAAGTGACGTCCTCAAGTAACATTGAGGTGTTTTATATTTTTTAAACAGTTCCACGGTCGTTTTATTGACGCTTTTATCGGTCGCTTGCGCCGATAGTAAAACAGCAATGACCAATTCAAAGGCATTCTCATGGTTTAACTCACAATGAGCCTCTGGGTACAAGTCACAAATGACGTTGATTATCTCTTTTGCTCGCTTCTTAGATATCATTTCATTTCACCTTAATTTCTGAGTTTTTGTTTTATTTCCCCAATCCAGTCTCGATAATCTGCGGCATTGATAGAGGTCGCGAGTGTTTCACTTTGATCATTCAATCTTCCCATCGTTTTCCGATTGCGAAAATCAATTAAACTTCGTTTAGCCTCGTCCACAGTATAAATGTTTTTTCGTTTCCAATCAAGCAGAATGGCATCGATGTATTTAATGGATCTCACATCGTGGCGTTGCATTTCCGATAAGGCTAATTCGATGAGCACCACATCAAACCGATCTTCGTCTAACCACATTCTTATCCGCTCAATGTCGCGTGGTGACAGAACACCAAAGACGTTCTCAATTTTGTTGAATAACATGTCTACATCGGCAGCCGTTTTTTGATGATGCTCCTTTTTAAGTTGGGATTCTATTTTGAGAAACAGTGGCGCTAAGGAATAGCTTTCATTTCGTCTTCCGGTCGCATCCACCTCACTTTCTACCAATAGAAATCCATCGGTGATCAGCTGATAAAAAATTTGTGAGCATTCTGCCACTTCTAAAGTCATGAGGTCGTGCACTTCACTTAATGTCCAACCTGTCGGTCTTTCCTTAACCATCCGTGCAAAAATGACTAAAAAAGCATAAGCTTTTTCATCAAGCCCAAGCTTCTTGTAAGTTAACGTTAAAATTTCACTAAAATTGAGTGCTCCCTGCATCCATAGTTCATACATCAAACATCATCCTTTTAATGGTTAAAGTGCAGCACCACTTCGCCATCTTCTCCATTAATTACCACGTAGTGGATTTGTTCATTAAGCCGAACCCTCACTTCAAAAACGACTTCGTTGTTAATCATGCCAAGTTGGATACCAATCAGATCTACTTCCACTGCATCTTCGTTGTAATCAAGAATGGCACGTTGCATAATGGCTAACACCCGTTCTTCTTCCATGAGCTCGTCACTGGCGACGTAATGTTCAACGGTTTCTTCTCTAACAAAGTAGTAAAATTCCTGACCATCGCTTAACAAAACATGAGCCACCACATAAGATTCCATGCCGTTAAAGCGATGCATATCCATCACACGCTCCACTTCTGGCAATTCTTCAATGGACTGGGCATAATGAGCCAGTTCCCCTGCCTCACGATTGGCATATCTCATAACTAGCGCAACGTAAATTAGAGCAACAATGATAATAACGGCTACTCCTACAAAAATCTGCTTCATCCTAGATTTTATCCACTTTATTTTAGATTTCATGAATCTAACCCTCTACTTTTCAAGTATCGCCGCAAATCGTCACGACAATTGTTGGCTTCTTCTAATAAAACAGCGACTTCCAACGTTTTGATCGTTTCGCTAAGCCACGGACCAGGCTCCCGATTAAATAGTGCTAATAAATCACTCGCCTTTAAAGCTAAGTCGTTACTCGTCGTGATAGGCAATTCCAGCGACTTAAATAAATCATTTGTTTCATCGTAAATGCTTTTGACCTCATGATAGACACGTGCTGCTCTCAGACCAAAATAGTACTGGATTAGCTTTCTATCCATCTCTTTTGGCCAAATAGAACGGATGCTTTGAATGGCCTTTTTATCCTCTTTTTTAAATGGGTATGCAGCTAAAAAAGCCTCTGGATCGCTAAGCTCAAGCGCAGTCAGCACATATAACGTCAACGAATCGCTTATCTGGTTAAACCCATCAAATTTAGTTAGAACACTCAGAAATGGAACGTACTCAAAAAGCTTCAAATCAACGATCAAATCAAGTGCCTGTTTTTTATAAACACCAGATAGAATGCCTACTAACTCCAAATGAATGCGTTCAAAGGAAAGATTCGCCATTAATTCACGGCAATGAACAATTCCTTTCAAGGTTTCCTCCTCAATGGTAAAGCCTAGTTTAGCAACAAAGCGAATGGCACGTAAAATACGAAGCGCATCTTCGGTAAATCTTTCTTCTGGATTTCCAACGGCACGAATGACTTTCGCTTTTAAATCCTCTCGCCCTGCAAAGTAGTCATAAACCTGGTCGTCTACTCCTTTTGCCATGGCATTGATCGTAAAGTCACGCCGGATTAAATCTTTTTCCAAGGACGTTGTAAAGGTGACCGTTTCAGGACGCCTATTATCCAGATAATCACTATCTATGCGAAACGTGGTCACTTCAATGGAGACCTCATCGATTAGAACGGTTACCGTTCCATGATGAAGGCCTGTGTTATAGGTTTTTTCAAACACATTGGCAACCTCTTCTGGCTTAGCAGAGGTGGTCACATCAATGTCAGCAACAGGCAATCCAAGCAAGCAATCCCTGACCATGCCGCCCACAAAATAAGCTTCATACCCTGAAGCTTCTAATGCCTTCAACACATATTTCCCCGCTTCCATTGGTTCCACAGTTTCACCTACTTTGTTCTTAAATTTATCTTAATAAGTCACGAGGGACATGAAGTCGTAACCTTTTAATACATCACGTCCTGGTAAATCTAAGAGCTCGATTAAGAAGGCACAACTAACCACTTCACCACCGAGACGCTCCACTAATTCAATGGTCGCCTTTAACGTTCCACCGGTGGCTAACAAGTCATCTACAATTAACACTTTTTGACCTGGCTTAATCGCATCGTAGTGCATACAAAGGGAATCCGTTCCGTATTCTAACTCGTAATGAGCCACCTCCACTTGACGTGGTAATTTTCCTGGTTTACGAACCGGTACAAATCCAACCCCTAAATCCAAAGCAACGGGTACGCCGAACAAAAAGCCACGTGCTTCTGGCGCTACCACAGCCTCTACACCTTTTTCTTTGGCGTATTCAGAAATGGCACCTACCACATATTTAAAAACTTCTGGGTTTTGCAGCGCAGGTGTAATATCCTTAAAACTAATTCCTTCCTTTGGGAAATCCATAACCTCTGCAATGTACTTCTTCAAATCCATCTTAATCGCTCCTATGTTTCTTTAATTTTCACCTAATAAATAAGCCAATATTTCTCTTCGATCCGCTAAATCAAGGAATTCACAAACCTCGACCTTAGCAGCCTGTGCCTGATACGTTGCTGAATCTGTGAACGTCACTTTCTCCGCAACGTCACATAAAATAACTCGACCTTCCTCGCAAGTAAGAATTCCAAGTTCAGCAAACACCTGATTAATAAACGTCAACATCGCCTCCGGCACGCCACCTCGTTCAAAAAACTTAACGACATCGCTATTCAGATTAAAGGGCGCATGCTGTTGCAACGTTTTATAAACCAACCCAAATTGCTCCCGTGCAGGCAGGGACAAAACACCCATTTTCTTCAACACAATGTTACTAAATCCGGACGTCTGATAAGCTGACTTCAATGCCTCTTTCGACGCAAAATAGTCACTAACCACAAAAGCCTCGCTCGTAACCTCCGCAAATTCATTGGCCAACTTCTGATTTCGCAAATCCAGTAACTGGGCGTGATCGCATGTTATGTCAACCACCCGTGCTTGAAGAGTTCGCTTGCCGTTCCATTCGTTAATATCAAGCTCACATAACACATCAAATCGAGCTTCTGGTGTTAAATAAATCGTTACATCTGCCCTACCAAAGAAAACAGCATCTAGTTTAGTATCCCCCTCTTTTATCACAAATTTCAAATGTTCGTAATTTTTTCCAATACGCCTGACGGCAGTCATTTGAACGTCTGTTAACTTCACAACGGGTCGCTTATTGCCTTGACCAAAGGGAGCAAGTACGTCCATCTGGGTCAAAAAATCCAGATCAATCTCAGACAGAGATAGCTCTAAATCAACCGCCATTTCATTCACAACTTCGCTGCTGGCAAGTACAGCATTTAGACCATCTTCCAAAGGTTCGATCGCCTCTTCCTTTAATGAGAAACCAGCAGCGACGGCATGGCCACCAAAGGTTAACATCAAATCGGCGTTAGCCTCTAAAGCACCTAATAAATCAAAGCCAGCTGGTGCTCTAGCCGATCCTTTAACAGAACCGTCTTCACTGTCCGTTAACAAAGCAGCGGCGACGCCGAAGGTATCCACTACTTTAGAAGCAGCAATCCCTAATATTCCTTCGTGCCAATTCGGATCGTATAATACCAGCGCCTTCTTACCTGCCGTGCATTTTTTCGACCCTTGTACTAACGCTTCATCGATAACGGTTTTCGTCACGGCTTTTCGTTCGCTATTAAGCCCTTCGATTTCTTTTGCTAAGGTTTCCGCCAGTTGCTCATCGTCGCTAAGAAGTAACTCCACAGCTAGGCTGGCATCATCCATGCGTCCTGGCGCATTTAATCTCGGACAAATGGAGAAGCCAACCGTCGTTTCATCGATGTCAAATAGATTCAGATCAGCTACTTTAAACAGCGCTAGCAAGCCAGGTAATGTCGTATTCTTAACTTCCTTTAAGCCGTTTATGACAATGCTACGATTTTCATCAATTAAAGGCACCACATCGCCAATGGTACCCAGCATAGCTAACACATAGTCGTCCCCATCTAGTTTGCCCTCTTTTAACCCTTCAACCACTTTTAAAGTAGTTCCTACCCCTGCTAAATCAGCAAAGGGATAATTTTCATCGTATGCGGCATGAATAATACCAATACCATGAGGAAGTTCTTCTTTCCATTGGTGGTGATCAATCACAATCAAATCCACCCCATGCTCTTTTAAGAGGTGAGCTTCGTCTATGCTAGTCATCCCACAATCCACCGTAATAATCAATTGATAGCCTTCGCCGATAGCCCCCATAAAAGCATCTTCATTGGGCCCATAACCTTCGAAAAAGCGATGGGGGATATAATAATCCACTTGACCGCCCATGGCTTTGATGGCACGTACTAAAAGCGCTATAGACGTGACACCATCCGCATCGTAGTCACCGTAAACAAGGATTCGTTCCTGAGAGTAGGCGGCCTGTTTGATTCGCTCAAGACATTTTTTCATGTCTGTAAATCGATTTGGATCGTGCCAGATGAGTGAAGGTTTTACGTCCCTCTTTAAATCTTCAACACTCCCTAATCCCCGAGCTAAAAAGAGCCGTTGGATTTCTGGATGGATCTGGCACTCCACTGGCTCGTATTTGTTGGCTTCGATTTTGTTCCAAATAAACTTTGATTTAAGCAAAAAATCACCTTATTTTGATTCGCTTAATTTTACCATATTTTGGTCAATAAAAACAGCCTAAATCAGCCCCATTGACAAAAAAGGGCACAGGTGGTAAGATCTAACTAAATAAGGGAGTAGTTGCCCGCTATTTGTCGCGGTGTATCAAGGTCAACATCCCCGAGTTAATTCCAATTAACTCTGGCCTTGAATTTAAAAACGAGACTTATTGGAAGCTTTTTCTTTCAATTAAGTCTCGTTTTTTGTATGTTGAAAACTGAAAAAGCCATGATAAACAGTAGGATAAGGAGTCTGGTTTATGAATGTGCTGAATGTGGTATTATTAATTTTAGGGTTTGTGTTACTGATAAAAGGTTCCGATGTGTTCGTCGATGCAAGTGCTGGCATTGCAAAAAACTTAAAAGTTCCGAACTTAGTCGTTGGTTTGACCATTGTCGCCTTTGGAACCAGTGCACCTGAGGCAGTCATCGGTATTTCTGCTGCGATCAACGGCTCTAGTGAATTAGCCGTCGGCAACTCCATCGGGGCTGACATCTTTAACTTAGTCTTCATTATTGGTTTTTGTGCCCTCGTTCGTCCCATGTACATTAACTTCAAAGAAATTGCGAGAGATTATTGGATCGCACTTATGGGGCCGATTTTACTTTTTGCCATGATGGTCTTCTTCGAGGATAGCATTCCTCGATTTGGAGCCGCACTTTTGTTAACGATCTTTTTCATCTACGTGGTGATCGTCGTTAAAGGGGCACTAAAAAACAGAGTGCTAGAGGAGGCAGACGAAGAAGATCCAGCGCCTCATTCATTAAAGCGTAATCTACTATTTGGTGTGCTAGGCCTTGCCCTAATTATTGGAGGTGGTGAACTAACGGTACATCACGCCGTTGATATCGCGACTACCATTGGCATCTCAGAGCGCGTCGTCGGGCTAACCATCATTGCCATCGGAACCTCGCTACCTGAACTCATCATTTCCTTTACTGCTGCAAGGCGAGGTGAAAATAGCTTGGCCATCGGTAACATCATTGGATCAAGCATCTTTAACATTATGTTTGTACTAGGTATTTCTGGCATGATTTTACCTCTGGCGATTGATACCGGCTTAATGTTTGATATTGCTGCCTTGCTCTTTGGTAGTTCCGTCTTCCTCGTCTTCGTCCTAACTAAAAAACGAATCGCTCGCTATGAAGGGTTGATCATGGTGTTTCTATATGTGTCCTATCTCACTTACGTGGTGTTGAGTTAATTGCTCCTCCTAAAAGGTTAGAATTTAGAATTTAGGGGGATATAGGGAGTTTGCCTCCCTCAAAAGCCGAAATTTCAGCACAAATAGGGAGCTTACCTCCCCAAAAGGTCCGAATTTTGGTACAAATGGGGAGCTCACCTAAATCTTACTGGTCACCCAATCGACTGATCATTAAAAAACAAGCTTCTAAAAGCTTGCTTCCAGTAAGTAAATCGGTTGCCCTAACCCGTGGAATTTTCGTTCGTATTCGGTCATCACATTTTTAGGGTAACGCTCTGGGTCGGCATGGACATCAACCGATACGTCTAAAAAGGTCATCCCAAAGTGGTTAAAGCTCCACAAAGAATACTCAAATAGCGACTGATTATCCGTCTTTAACTGCAATTTGCCACCGTCAATCAACGTCTCTTTATAAATCTCTAGAAACCCAACGTGTGTCAAACGACGCTTAGCATGACGGGTTTTTGGCCATGGATCTGAAAAGTTCAAATAGACCTTCGCTACTTCTCCTGGCTCAAAGACCTCTTTCAGATTAGCTGCGTCGCCATGAAGCAAGCGCAAATTCGGTAAGGGATCTTCTACTAATTTCTCAAGCGCCCTTAACAACACCGAATCGTACACCTCGATACCGACAAAGTTAACGTCTGGGTGCTGACGTGCCATTTCAGTAATAAAGCCCCCTTTTCCCATCCCAATTTCAATGTGAATCGGTTGCTGCTTCTCAAACAACGACTGCCAATTCCCTTTCAAGCCTTCCCCGCCAACGACCGCTAACTCAGGACGACTTGCAATGTAGGCACCTGCACGAGGTATTCTTCGTAATCTCACTTATTCCCAACTCCTAATTCAACCTTTTTTTTGATGTATACGACGTCTGCTACTGGTTTTTCTTTTTCGACAGCCGCAAGATTTGCTCTTCCCTTTGCAGAGTTCATCAAGCAAGACTTTTTTTACGTTCCCGCATCGACACTGACATTTCACATAGCGAAGGCCTTCTGAATCCCTTGTAGCTTCTTCAAGCACTGTCCAATGATGAAACTGATCTCCTACTTTAGCGACCAATCCGCGACAACCACATGATTTTATGACCCCACTGCGAAGGTAAGTCGCTCTAACGTTCTTCTGCTTTCCACAAACACACTCACACTGAAACAGCTGATAACCTAGACTATCATACCCACTCTCCTGTAGAATCGTCCAATGATGAATCTTTGTTCTTGGAGCTAGTTTTACCTTGGCAACACTTTGTCCACAGCCGCAAGATTTGCTCCTCTCCATATGAAGTTTATAAAGGGGAAGAATCCTCACTCTCCTGCATCGACATTGACACCTTATGCGTCGGGTACCATTTACTCTTGGCTTTAATTCTTCCAGCACCGTCCAGTGGTTGAATTTTTCACCTGGGACAATTTCCATTTTTTTCCTTCCGGGCATCTTACAACCACATGACTTGCTACTTCCAGTACGAAGGGAATAAAACAAAACTTCCTTTATTTTTCCACATTGGCATCGACACTTCACGTAGCGAGGACCCTTTAAATCCTTTCTAGCTTCTTCAAGCACCGTCCAATGATGAAATTGATCGCCCGCATTAAGGACCTGCCCGCGACAGCCACACGATTTCACTGTCCCGCTACGAAGATAAATATAGTTAATATTTTTTACTTTTCCACAAACACACTGACATTGAAACAATAATGGCTCTCCAGGGTCTCTTCTAATCATCTTGATAACGGTCAAATGATGAATTTTTGTCCCTGGGGTTAGGTTTAACTTCCTTTCTCTCATACAACCACACGATTTAACGTCCCCGCTACGAAGATTATAAAAGGAAAGCTCTCTTACATTCCCACACTGACATTGGCATTTCACATAGCGATGCTTCTTAATTTTTCCTATCTCTTCAAGGATCGTCCAATGATAGAACTTCTCTCCTGGAACAATCTCAGTCTGTTCTCTTATTTTAGACATACAGCCGCAAGACTTTGTCGCTCCACCACGGAGGTTTTGAAGAAGAATATCTTTTACGTTGCCACATTCACATTGGCATCTCATACATCGGCGTCCATTAGCCCTTGCCACTTCTTTAATAACCGTCAAGTGATGAAATTTCTCACCTGGAGCAATTTCAGCTGGCTTTTTTCCTATAGCCATACAGCCACAGGATTTGCTACTTCCCTTATGAAGGGTAGCAAACACAACGTCCCTTATCGTCCCACACTGACATTGGCACTTAACACGTCGTTCGCGGTATTGATTTCTTTCAATTTCTTCGATGACCGTCCATTTGCCAAATGTTTCACCTAGAATCACTTCAATCGTTGCCATGGAAACCGCCCTCCTTTTTACCAGTTTCATACTAAAAGTCGTCGTTGTGTTAAATTCTACCACAACGACGACTTTTTTCAACTAAATCTGGCAAATCTTCTAACTCAAAAAACCAGTAAAAGCTAGCAAACACCCAAACAAAACACCTAACGAGGCACAAACATGTTTAAAACTAAAGCTAACCCCCGAAATCTTTTTCAAAAGCGCATTGCCATAAACCACTTTTTTATAAATAATGTAACCGACAGCATAGCTAGCCAAGAAAATGCCTGTTTTCTCAAGATAACCCGAAAAGCTAATGCTCGTATCCCCGTAAAATAGATAGTTGATCATAAAGACACCGAAGATACCACCTAGCAAGCAAAGGCTTCCCAAGAAAGCAACCGGCACCAAACGCCAACCATCTTCTCCTGCCCCATAGTCTACGCCACCTTGCCAGCTCCCAAACAACATCCCTGAATATTTGATAAATGAGATGATGGTCCCTAAACTAATGACAATCGTCGCCACATTAACCCAACTCGCCACACCGTAAGCAATAAAATACTTGGAGGTGAAACCAATGAACAAAGGCGCTCCCATAATTCCCAAAACCGCAAATAACATCGCTACACCAACGAGTGGCATCCGCTTCATCACCCCTCGGATTTCGTACACGTTTTCTGTCCCATACGTCCGATAAATAATACCTGCTGTCAAGAACAAAACCGATTTAAAGATCCCATGTGCAATAATATGATACAACCCACCTAACATGGAATACTCACTTCCCGATGAAAGCCCAATCATAATTAAGCCAACTTGTGACATGGTGTGAAAGGCTAAAATCAACTTAATGTTCGATTGTGTAATGGCCATAAATACAGCAGCTAGGCTTGAAATAACCGCTAAGACTAAAAAGAAACCATGAGCAGAAAAATCCCCAAATATCTCTTGAAGTCTAAAAAACAAATAAACGTTCGTCTTGATTTGCACACCTGACAAAATAGCCACTACGGCAGAAGGCGCTGCCACATACAGATTTGTTTTCGGCGTGAAACTATACAATGGAATCAACGAACACTTAAAAACAATGGCCGTTAAAATTAAAGAATAAGGTAACACCAACTGACTAGGATCAAGTAGCGCTACCCGCTCAGTTACAAGTGCCATATCAAAAACGCCAACTAGCGAATACAGATAGCCTAACCCCCAAAGATAAAACAGCATCGCCACCACGTTGATCATAATAAAGACCATGCCATGATATAAATTACGCTTTTTCCGATTGTACATCAACAGTAACGTGATAATGATGGTTCCAACCTCAACCAATACGAATAAATTAAACAAATCTCGTGTCAAAAATAACCCGATCAAAGTAGTCTCCAAAATGAATAACAAAAACCAAAAGGTCCGACTATCGCCATCCCGAACGCTATAACTATAAATCGCAACCGCTAAGAAAATAACGGTCGTTAATAAAATCATAACCGCTGAGATGTTATAAGCACGTAAATGAATCCCAAGATAATGATCATAAGGCCCAATTCGCGTACTTACCTCCTGCCCGTAACTGATTAAAAACAAATAAAACGAAAAGAACACGAAGAACGCCTGAAAAACAATGGCCAAAATCCGTGCCGCGTTGTTCGTAGAAAAAACAAATAAAGAAACAGCGATTAACAACGGAATGATAACAAAAAGTACTAGCATGACGATTCCTCCTTCAGAGACAAATCCTCTTTCGGCGCAGCAAGGCGTTCTAAGGTGCCCCAGTCCGTTGAATAATGCTCACGAAAGATCGCATTCAGCATGATAATGATAATGGCCGTTACCGAAATACCAATGACGATGGCAGTTAACATTAAAGCCTGTGGCAACGGATCAGCAATCCCTTCCAAACCATAAGTATTCAACTGTTCCACCGAGAGCATAGGCGGCGTTGTTCCATGACTAGCACCAACAGATAACCAAAGTAAAACAACCGACATTTGCATCATGATGATACAGATAATGGCCTTGATCACATTACGGCTCGTAATCATTCCAAAAAAACTAATAAAAAACAACAGCGGAGAAAAAATGGGCAACAAATCAACTGATAAATTCATAACTGTCTCCTTATCCTTATGAGATTAACGTTCACTTTGAACGTCTGTATCCAGTTTCTCGATCGCAATGTAGCGATAGAACAATAAGAAAAATCCGCAGGACACCTTTAAACCAATCATCGCGTTCATAGCGATGAGGTACGCTTCTTGGAAATAAGGGAGGTTACCGATGGCAAGTTGACCAAACGGACCTATAAAAATAGCTAAAACGGCAACAAACACCATACTAATAAAGATAATTTCTTCGAGTCTCATCACCTTTTTTATTGGGATGTCGTAAATATTATAAACCATATAGCGACAAACAAAGAAAGATGCAGCAGCCACCCCTGCCTGGAAGCCTCCTCCAGCTGAAATATGTCCATTTAACACCAAATAAACACTAAAAATTAACATTAAAGGCGCAATAATTTTAGTAGCAAAAAGCGCCATGGAAGAACGCTCAATCTTACTATGATGACCCTTGTCCGTGGAGTCAGAGCTATACCAAGACATGTGACCAACGGCAACCACCGAAATAATAAGAATTAAAGCCTCAAATAACGTGTCGTACACCCGATAACCTAAAACAATGGCACCAACCACGTTTTCTCCCCCTACGTCACGCCAAGCGTTGAGAATATACAAATCCCGTAAATAAGTTGAAACCTCGGTATCTGGTAGAAAAAGTACGACACCTAAAAATAAAAAGGTACAACCTAGAAAAGGGGCTAAAAAACGCTTAAGCCAAGAAAAGGCATTCCTATACCTCGGACGTTCTCCTTCTTTAAAAGCACGCCGCCGATAATATTTTTCAATACAAACAATAAATAAAATCGTTGAAAAAGCTGAAATAATCGCTTCTGCCATGGCTACATCCGGCGACCCCAGAAGAAGATAAATAACTGCTGAAAAAAGAGAAAAAACGCCCAGATAAATCACCATTCGAATGACCGATCGCTCACGAACAATAAGAAGCGCAGTAACGAGCGATAACATTAACATAACTTCTAACATACCTAAACACTCCCTGCCTCACCATTAAATTAGATCCATGGTCCATCCACCGATTCTTGTGCCTTTTCCAGGCAAAGAGAAACGTCCTCATCCTCTGCTCCTGCTGGACGCTTCATGGCACTGTCTGCAAAAGAAGAACGCACAACAATCGTCGCCACAAACGGCGTTACCGTAACCATCATAATCCCCATCAAAAGCAACTTCCCTGTAAAGAAACTAAAACCATGCTTCAACATCATTCCAATGATGATCAGCAAAAAGCCCACCGTATCCACCTTCGAAGCAACGAGGATTCGTGTGTAAAAATCTTTATACCTAAACAGCCCATAAACACCTAAAATCAAAAAGGCGAGACCTAGTCCAATAAACGCATTACTAATCCACTCTATCATCATTTTTCCTCACCCCTTCTCTTATGATCTAAGAGGAACAAAGCTAAGAAAATCGTTGCAATAAAACTAAACAACGCATAAATTAAGGCCACATCAATGATTGCTAAATTATCATTCACTGTGGCATAAACAATAACAATCAACATCCCCTTAACCGTCATTAAATTCATTACTAACAAACGGTCCCACAGCGTTGGCCCCATAACTCCCCTCAGAAAAGAAAGTGCCATTAATGCCATCAACAGCCATAAAACAACGTTTAAAAACATCTTAAGACTCCTTTCCACATCCAGTGATCAACTACAAACGAAGTGCCCTGCCCTTAAATTCGATCGGTGATAACATGTTCACGATGAGCAACTTTCAGCCTGTTCTCAAGAGCAACCTTGATCATTTTCTCAGCTAACTCACCATCGTTAGGCACGTTAGCATGATGAACCCATAAAACCTTTAATCGATCCCCTTCAATGTCGTAGGGGATGCTTCCAGGTGTCAACGTCATGCTATACATCAACATGACCCGCAAGGTTTCACTTTTCAAATTAGTTGGCATGTACACGATGCCTGTTCTTAAAGAATTAGTTAGCACCAACTTTGCAACTAAAAGACCAGCGAGTAAAATTTGCCAAAGCAAATAAAACGGATAGGTCGCCAATTTATAAAAGTTAATGTCATACACTTCTTCAAACGGCAAAAACTTAGCTGAAAAGTGCATGCAAATCATGGCGACTAACAAGCCAATGGCAAGTCCCCTCCAGGAAATATCTTCCGATAAAATGATCCAAACAATAGATAAAGTCGCTAAAACAAAACTTGTGTGTTTTCCCAACTTACTCCCTCCTATCTGTTTATCCTACAGTCATATATTTCAGACGTTATTTTCTCATGATTTGTTGAAACCTACCATCGCAACACACTCCTTAAAAATTAAAAAGCTACTGTTGGGTAGATCATACCATAATAGTAACTTTTTGCAAGCCCATTTTCGACTTTTTCCACTAAGCACCACTTCTTATAACATCCAATTCCGTTTCTTCCAATTCACGGCACTCGCCAAGAAACAAACCATCATCCAATGCCAATCCACCAATGGCAAGACGCTTTAAATAAATCACCTGACAGTCTACACTAGCAAACATGCGTTTCACTTGGTGAAACTTCCCTTCTGTAATGGCGATTTCAACCTCATTCTTTACCAACACATCAACCTTTGCTGGCGCTGTGATGAAGTCCACGTCTTTGCCGTCTTTGATGCGCACACCCGCTTCTAGCTTCGCTACATCGTGGGCGGTTAACTCGCCTTCAAAACGAACAACGTATCGCTTATAAATCTGCTTCTTTGGAGAAATGACATCGTGCAAAAACTGCCCGTCGTTGGTAAGTATAAGCAAGCCTTCCGTGTCCTTATCAAGACGTCCTACAATGGAAAGGTCAAAACGATGGTAATAATCATCCAACAAATCCATGACCGTTTGTTGCTGACCGTCTTTTGTCGCACTGAGATAACCAGCTGGCTTGTTCATCATCAAATACACGTACTTTTGATAAAACAATTCTTCCTCAAACAAAGTCACTACCTGCTGATTCACATCCACCTGAAAATTGGCCGATGTCACAACTTCTCCCTCGACCTTGACTTCCTTTTTCTTTAAAAACTTCTTCACGTCCGTTCGACTGTAACCCGTCGTATGAGCTAAAAATTTATCTAAACGCATCTTTTCAACTTCTTTCTAAGACCACTTCCGCATAGGGTGTATGTAAAGCACCTTTTAAGGAGTGATTTAAATGTTTAGACCCAGGCAACCTGCCAGACAACCACAAAAACCAATCGCTGATATGGAGCAATTTTACTTAAACCAATATTTCGGTTCCATGCCGCCTCCGCCAATTCACGATCAGCGCTTCCCACCAATGGACGCTGCTCGCCTTCATCAATTAGAGCGTCGAATCACACGGATTGAGCAGCACTTAGGTCTTCCGCCGATTGAAGCGACTCGCTAAGCGTGCGCCTAATACTGCCTTTACTAAACCGAAATAAATGGAAAGTCCACCGTACACAACCACCCCAACAAAAGCAGCAATTAGCACATAAATTCCAGCCATCATACTTGAACGACTATAATCCAAGAAGACATTCAATATCAACGTCGTTGCCCAAACAGATAAAGCCATCAAACCGGTAAAAACAAAGATGGACAGATGTTGCCTCATCACTTTTCTTGTGGCAATACCTGTTGCTTTTTGAATTTCCCAATAATTTAACACCACACAGAAGGCGTAAGCTAACAGCGTAGAGATAACGGCACCGTTCCCTTCAAAAATTGGAATCAACACCACATTCCCCACTAACTTAATCACACTACCGATCAAAAGATAAATCAGTGCTTTATATTGCAAGCCAACCCCTTGCATAATGGCGCACATCACGGCGTTCATTCCCATAAAAATTCCCACAAATGCCCCCACACCAAACATGGAACCACCAATTTGATTCATTAGCTCGCCTTCGTTAAACAACATCACATAAATGGGGTTAGATAACAGCCACATCCCAATCACTGCTGGCAGCGTCACAAAAGACGTTAACATAAGGGCACTACTTAACGTTTTATGAACCCCTTGCCGATCACCAAGTTGCACCTTTTCTGTGATGTCTGGAACAAGTGGTTGACTAAAAGCAATGGCAAAAGAAACTGGGATCATAATGATTTTCTGCAGCGCTGTAATGTAGGTCCCAAACACAGCATGAGCCAGCTCAGGGTCTACCTCCGCAGCCATCATCCCTGAATTAAACGTCATGGTGTCAATCACTTGAAACCAGGTGGTGACCAAACTTAATAAAGCAAAAGGTAACGCATAAGACAGTAGTTCCTTGAATAAATCGGCAGGATCACGACGGGGATGAGGCCTTGTTAAGACCAGTAAAGCATCAAAGCCGTGCTTCTTTCTTCGCCAATAACCATATAAGACGAACAATGAACTAACACCAGCTACAAAGGCAGCGAAAACAGCCACTTTTACGGCAGTCTGAGTACTGCCATCAAACACGTGAATCACCACAAAAGCACCACTAACGATTAATAGAACACGAACGAGCTGTTCAATTAATTGAGAAATCGCCGTCGGGTTCATGTCCTGATTCCCTTGGAAGAATCCACGTAAAATCGCCATTGGTGGGACAACAATCACAGCAAAACTTACCATGCGAATGGCTAAAATAACATCCTCAATGGTATTGTACATGTCCTCTTCACTATTCAAAGCAATGCTTGCAAATAACGGCGCCCCAAACCACATGACCAAAAAGCCGATAATCCCTAGCAAAATCATAAAAAACATACCCAACTTAAAAATCTTTCGAGAGGTATCGTACTCTTGCTGAGCATTGTACTTGGCTACAAATTTAGCCACACCAATGGGAATTCCAAGGGTAGATAAGGTCACAAGAAAAGTATAAGGAACGTAGGCGTAACCATACAAAGCAAGACCGGTCGATCCAACCAGTCTTTGAAAAGGAATAATGTAAATAAGGCTTAAAATCCGTGAAATAACCATACTAAACGAGAGAATCATAGCACCCTTTATAAACCTGCTTGACATGATTATTCAGGCCTCCTTCCTTAATTTACACTCAATAAAAAAACCGCTTAAAACATCTAACGTTATTCTAACCAAATCCATCTAAATTAGCAAGCAAATCCTAGCTTTTTAACCGTCTTCTTGACATTTAATGTTGCTTCGACGGTTATCTAGTGGATTTTTGTTTAAATAAACCACAAAGCCGACATCTAACCCTAGTAAAAAATGAGCTAAAAGCAAACCATTCTGGTTGACCACGTAAGGTTGACCATTGGAGCGTCGCTTCTTTAACCACACGTGATCATCATTGATGACCGACTCCAAATCGTCTTTATCAATCAAAGCCTCCCCTATTACAACACCGTAGCGATCTCTTAGCATGACCACCACATGGCCATCTACCACTTCATAATCGTTGGGTTGACCTTTTACGTCGTAGATTTCTAAATTAACTCGCCGATTATCAAGCACATCGCCATTCAAATGACGAATCGGCGCATTTGGCGAACAACCTAAAATGGCTGCCGCAACTGGTGTTCGGATCGCACGTCCCTCATGGAGCGCCTTGCTTTCAATCGTTGGGCCATCTAACCGAGTATCCCACACGGCACGCCAGTTAGAAAAAGCCTCTACCTTTCCAATGTCAGCCACGTCAAAAAGAGCCACGATCGGCTTTTCTTTTTTCGTATAGGCGGTCAACTTCCCGATCTGACCTTCCAAATCAATGTGGTGAGGTTTGTGATCTTTTTTCTTCATACGTTTCATCTTCGTCGCCCTTTCTGACAATAAATAACTGACGGTCTTTATCGCCATCCAATGCGATGACGGTGAAGCCTATTTCTTTTAACCAGTGGTCGTATTTCTCTATTTCAAAGGTACGTTGCCGATGGTATTCTATGCTCCGCTGATAACTTCCGTCTGGGTTTTTGGAAAAAATCGTTAACTCATGAATCACACTTAACGGTACATCGCCCGGCTCCACATGCCAAACATAAGTCAGATCATCGTCGTTTTCTACGTACAAGTAGTCGTTGAAAGTAGAGGTCATTTTATGAGGGGTGTGGACATCGAAAATAAGAATGCCACCATCGTTTAACGACTGATAGGCCCCTTGTAAGGTGTCCAACACGTCACCTTCGTTTTCCAGGTAGTTAATCGTATCTAAAGCCATTAAAATTCCGTCGTAAGTAGCAGGTCCCGTTAGTCGTCGCATGTCTTGGTGAACAAGGTCAACCCTGAGCCCTAATTCTTTTGCCTTTTCTCCCGCTACTACTAACATGTCTTCTGACAAATCCAGCCCTGTTACTGCGTAGCCTTCTTTGGCTAACATAAAAGAGAGGGTTCCCGTTCCGCATCCAACGTCGAGAACGTGCCCCTCTTTTTTAACGTATTTTTTCATGTGGCCCAACCACCACGTGTAATCCACATCGGCCATCATCTGATCGTAATGGTAAGCAAAATTACGATAACTCATCAATTAAAGCCTCAACATCTACGCGGTTCGCGTCACCCCAAAGCTTTTCTAAATTATAACGCAAACGCATCTCTTCGGTGAACACGTGAACCACCATGTCTCCAAAGTCAGCCAACACCCACTCACCACCGGTGTGCCCTTCGATGAATTTCAAATCAAATTCCGGCTCCTTACCAAGATCTTTTAACTCACGTAAGATCCCCGAAATAATCCGTGGATTTTTCGCCGTTGAAATCACCATAAAATCGTACAATGGTGAGTGCGTTACCATATTAATGGCTACCATGTCAGCAGCGTGCTTATCGTTTAACGCATTAACTAATTTTTTTAATTTTTCCATGATTAAATCTCTCCTATAACTTCAAAGGTGATTGGAAATTCTTTTCTAGGTTAACCACCGGTAGATTGGTTTCTATTAAAAGTATGTGAAAATCTAGGTTGACTCATCCATTGCTACCTAATTGAAGATAAAAGTAGCGTTTTTAGATCAAAAGCCAAGAATTAACGACATTGTGCCAAATTCTGGCTCTTTTTAGGTTCTTTTACCTTTTTAGAGTCCGAAAATGGTAGATTTCTTTTAAATTCCGACTTTTCTCGGATGAAATAACTCTTTAAGAGCCAAGTTTAGCCCATTTTCACCTGAATCCTGGCTTTTCAGAGATAGAATGCCTTGCCATCACAAAATCACATCACAAAAAAGCCCCTTAACCCATGGTAGATATTTTACCATAAGTTAAAGGGAATGGGAAATGGGGATAGTTCGTATGCTTCATCCGAAGCATGGCATTTTCTACTTATCATTTGATTCGCATATAAGAATAAAGCTCATCTTGTGCAAAAAAGGGTTAACTTTGGTTTGTATGACCAAACCTATTCTTGCTGTTAAATGCATTAATAGCCCTTTATTGAAATATACCTATGCTTCCCCCTCCACTTTTTCCTCCATATAATCTAACTGTTGAGCATTTAAGGTGATTTTTACTTCTCTCCACATTGGCATATGTGTATCCATCAAAGAAATAAAACGCTCATTATGAGTCTTTTCTGCAAGGTGTATAAGCTCATGTAAAATAATATATTCTAAACATTCCAATGGCTTTTTAGCAAGCTGCAAGTTGAGCCATATCTTTCTAGTTTTCGTATTACATGTTCCCCATTTAGTGGTCATGTACTTCGTTTGCCAGCCTGTAGATTTCAAGCCTGTTATTTTTTCCCATTTAGGAAGTAATCGTGCTATCTCAGCTTTCAAAATATTACGATACCATTCTCGTACAAAAGCTTCTCTATGCTTCACCGTGCTTTCCTCACGCACAGCTAATATAGCCTTCTTCCCAGATAATACAAGCGAATTTTTATTTCCATACTCAACTTGAAGATAATATTGCTTACCCCAAACATAGAAAGTTTCCCCAGATACATACTCTCGCTCAGATTGACGAAGTTGACCATCAAACTCAGCCACTTGATTTTTAATCCAGTTAGACCTTGTACGCACAAATCGCTCTATTGCCGCATCACTCATTTCAAGAGGTGCAGATACCATCACCCTTCCATTTGGAGGTTTAACATAAAGGTGCATATTCTTTATATCTTTTTTGTGTACATCAACGGGTATTCCTGAAATATTTAGCATTGGTTAATATTCTCCTTGTTTTACAACAATATTATAAACTTGTTCAACTTCAACCTCATCTTTTAAGATTTTGAACAACTCTCGCTTAATTCGACGTTCTTTGAAATTATTATGCCTAAAATCTGCTTGCTTACTTTTACGAACTGCCTCATCAAGGGCAATTGCTAAGTCTTCGTCTTCCCCGCAATTATCATAAAATGCTCTCCGCGCTACACTAGCTCGAACATTCTCTGGATAATGTGAGTCATTCTCTGGACTCTCACATTTTTTCACCAATGCAATGTACATTTCTAACATATTTTCATAAGCAATCACACCTTCTCTCCGTGCCTTGATAAGCTCATCAAGAATAGCAGACATTTTCTCATAATAGGCAGGATTGATAAGGATTTTTTCGACAACCTTTTTTCGAATATTATTTTCAATTGCTTCGGCAGCAGCTTCTTTGCTTTCACCTTCAAGCTTCTCACCCTGCTCTAAGACAAAATCAAGTAAAGTGAAGTCATCAAATTCACCAATTTTACGACTATCTTCAGCTTTAATATAAGTATCAATCAAACGTCGCATATCTGCTTCATACGATTTCAAATCAATAAAGTCACCGCTCGCATTACCAATAATTTTTTTGAGAGCAACATAAAATGAGACTTTTTCATCTATTTCTGACTGCTCTGTAGATGTATAGCCAGCATCATTCATCTCACCCTTTATTTCAGCATAAGCACGAATGAGACGATTCACAAGTTTATATAGCTTCTCACGACTACGAGAACACGATTCATCATCTATTCCACCAACACCATCTTCACCACAGAAGTAATAAACATAATCAACCTCAAGTCGTGGAGCAGGAACACCTCCACAAAGGTCGTCTAATTCTTCTAGTGTGAAATCAAGGAGTTTTTTCCCTTCGCCGAGTCGATCTTTTATCAATCCTTCAACATCTTTCGCATCATAACCTTCAAATGCACCAGCTGTATACTTACTTAAAGCATCAGTCAAACCTCCGAATAACTGTTTATAGTCAACGATATAACCAAAGTCTTTTCCTTCGCTATCTAAACGATTGACACGACAAATAGCTTGGAAGAGGCCATGATCTTGCATTGATTTATCAATATAGAGATAGGTACAAGGAGGTGCATCAAATCCTGTTAGTAACTTATCAACCACAATTAATAACTTCATTTGCGCTGGTTCTTCAATAAATTTACGCTTTGCTTCAGCTTCAAAATCGTCAGGAGCTTGTTCGCTTAGCATTCTCTTGTATATTTCATATTTTTCAAATTCCTCAGCATCCTCCTCTTCAGACCGTAGATTCCCTGCAAGAGGCACAAAAGATGTGACAATCGCACATTCTTTAAATCCACGCGATTGAAAGATTTCGTAATATTTACAAGCAGAGTAAATTGAATCTGCTACAAGCATAGCATTTCCATTTCCATCTGCAAGGCGATTTTTCATATCAAAGTCAGCGATAATATCCTCAGCAATAACCTCAAGTCGCTTGCGAGAGCTATATACCTTTTGCATATTACCCCACTTTGACTTTAACTTAGCTCTTTCCACATCATTCAATCCTTGTGTTTTGGTATCAAAGTACGCATCAATTTTTTCCTGAGCAGTTATTATCTGCTCTATGTCACGTGCTTCATACCTTAAATCAAGAACAACACCATCACTAACAGCTTCATTATATTTATAAGTATGAATATACCCAGGAGCAAACACCTCTATACTCGTTTTCTTATCTTTAACAAGTAAGGGTGTCCCAGTAAAGCCAACGAAAATCGCATTTGGCAAAATCTCTTTCATCGCCCTATGTAATACTCCACTTTGAGTTCTGTGGCACTCATCAACAAAGACAACAAAATCTCCCTTTGCCTTAAAACCCTGTGGCAAAGCAGCTTTTAGTTCTCGAATAAATTGCTCAACTGATTTTTTAGCTTGAGATTCACTACTCTCAGCACGAGACCCAATCCCAAATTTATGAATCAAGGAACAAATCAACCGTTTTTCCGATGTATTAAGTTTCTCTACAAGATCAACACAAGAGGTAGAACGATGAACTTTCTCATCAACACCTATATATACCTTTTCTATCTGATCATCCAATTCTTCTCGATCAGTAATAACAAGAACACGAGCGCTTTGATTGTTCTCCAAAATCCATTTAGAAAGCCATACCATTGTTAGTGTTTTTCCACTTCCCTGCGTATGCCAAATAATACCACCTTGATTTCGACTGAGTTTTATTTGAGCTTTTTTTATCCCAAAGAACTGGTTATAACGACACACCTTTTTTACACCTTTATCAAAAATGATGAAATTATGAATAAGATCAATAAGGCGTCGCTTATCAAACATGCTGAATAGCTGCCAATCAAGTTTATTAGGTAGTCTTTCACATTTCTCTAAAATATTAAGTGAGGTATCATCAAGCGGTTGGGCAGTAGTATGGACTGTATCATTTTTCCATTCCAGATAGTACTTCTCTTTCGTTTCAACTGTGCCGTAGCGTAAGCCTTCGCTATCGTTTCCCGCCAGAATGAATTGCATGGTAGTAAAAAATGGCTTGTTAAAATGCTCACTCTGGTTTGATCGATTTTGTCGAATCCCAGTTGATACAGATACTGTCGATTTCTTTAGTTCCATTATCGCAACTGCAATCCCGTTGATATATATTACAACATCTGGTCGCCGTGTATTTCCTGATTTTATTGTTACTTCCTCTGCAATAGCAAATTCATTATTTTGAGAATGATTCCAGTCGATAAAATAAACTGTTTTCTCTGGTTCACCAAGATTTTCTTTAATCTTTGCACCGTATTTCAAAAGCGAGTACACATCTTGATTTGCTTTATATAATCCTTGCTGCAAATTTCCAGCAGTGCGAACTAATTCATCAACAGCTTTTGCAGCCACATTTTCGCTGTGACTTCCACCTTTGCGAGAAGTAAGCCATGCTGTTAATTTATCCGTCATAACATTAGTGTTGATTTGATGGCTTAAATCACCATAATAATCATAATCAAGAACTGCCTTATTGCGAAACAACGCAATCACACGCTCTTGGGTTTTACGTTCAGGGTCGTTAATTTTCGTCATTGGCTAACTTCTCCTTTGCAATAAAGTCTGTAGTTCTCGAATTGCACGATTAATATTTTCATTACTGAATGTCTGCTTTTTCAATTTCGCTTTCCATTCTTCGTTTGTGGAAATTAAATATTTAATTGTATCAATAGATATAGCTATGCCTGCCTCTGATAAATCGCAGATTGCCATGTCTACAGTGGCAACTAATTCTAAATCATCAGTTTTTTTATATTTCAGATTTTCTACTACCCATGAGATATCGGACTGTCTTCCCCATTTTTGTATATATCTGAGAGCTTTATCAATGTCATTACCATGAGAAAAAGTTGTACCTTTTCCTTTCATGGTTGTTGTTACTATATAGTTTGATCTTTTTGCTATCGGTTCGCCACCTTTGTAACGAACTTCATCAGCATACGGTCCTGCTGCTTTTTTCTTGAAGGTTGCTGTACTTTCATCTTGATAGCGACGCAATAAATAAAGACATTTTTGAACTCTCTTTCGGCCAAGTGGATACTTCTCCGAATATAGAGCATTTACGATGCCTGCTATCATAACGGCATCATTAAACTGTTGATTATGACCATCAGTTCGTTCATTGTTGGCTTGAGGTTCACGTTTTGGTAATTTCACAACTTTAGGAGTAGTAACAGATTTTGTTGTAGTTTCCATATCCTGACCTAATAACCGAATGCGTCCCGTTAGCAACTCACTCATCATGCCTTGCTTTATTTGTTTTGCTTTGTTTAGTTTGGTTGTTAATGCATCAATTTCTGCATCCATATCAGAGAGGATATTTGCAACAGCGATTTGTTCAGTCTTAGTGGGCGGAACCATAAATTCAAAACTCACAAAATCTTTTTGATAAAGATGACTTATAGTCGAGCCTGCAGCCAATTTCGCGAGAAAATCAGCAAAAATGTCAGATAAGAGAATATAATAAACATAGAGACTAACATAAGCACCATTTTGTGGACGAACAACGAATACACCACTATTAAGAGTGGCTTTTTTAGGAAGAGCCTCAACTATAGCAACTTTACCTATAGTACCATCTTTAGTAATCAAGATATCTCCATTGTTAATTTGGATATTTGTGTCTTGATCATAACGACTTTTTTCAACATAGTGACAACCATTCCAATTGATTTTTCCATGTTTGAAATCTGTTCCCGTTATTAGCAAGGCATACCCCTCGTTAAGGTATTCTGCAGTAGTTAATCCCTGCCATCCAATTCTTGCTTTCAAAGTAGAGCTTGAAGCAAGATTTAAGCTTTCCCATTCACCACTAAATCCCGGCAATCTCCGTTTCCCTGTTAGCAATTCTTGCATTGTCCCTTGTTTTATAGCCCGTTTCTTAGAAATGAGCTTTTCAAGTACATCAATATAACCATCTACATCTGATAAAGAGGAAGCTATGCGACGTTGTTCCGATAGTAGTGGGAGCGGAACAATCATATCTGAAATCATAGCTCTTCGCACTGAATCGACAGACGATTTTGCTGTATACTTTGCTACTTCATCAAAAAAGTTTCGAGAAAAGAAATAGTAGAAATACTTTCCGTCTATACCATTGAACTGCGACATTACATAAACTCTTTGATGAGCATTGAACTTTCCATTTATATAATGAAAAATTTTGCCAGTACCTACACCATCACCAGCCGTGAGTACAGCTTCGCAATCGTAGGCGTAATCATCAATACGCTCTACTTCTTGCGAACGCACAAAAAACGGATAGTGTGCTCCTTCTACTCTATCTTCGGTATTTCGATTGCCTGTTTCAATACGCATAAGAGTGTCGAGCTTTACGTTTTTCCACATCACCATACAAATCCCATCCTTTCCAGATGAGATTTAACCTTAGTCTCAAGCTCTGCAACTTCTTTTTCAAGTGCAGAAAGGGGTTTTTCATAACGATCAGCAAGTTTGGTCACACGGTCAGTTATACGATGGCTTACTGCTGTATATAACTCATAGATATTATTCACAATAGAACGATACCATTTTCGATTGAGCAATAATTCTACACACTCATCATCAGTTAGCTTATCATATTGCTTGCGAACCTTTTTATCAAGGTCTATACGTAGAGCCTTAACAACAGTTGCTTGTTCATCTATGAGCTCTTGCTTTTCTTGTAACGTGCTTAAAACCGCATAATCATCTCTACAGTGCTCGGGAATTTCTGCAGTTTCACGAATCTCTGAAATACGCTTCTTTATGCTAGTGGGAGTAATTGTTCCGCTTCCTGTTATAGCGGTTTTGCAAAGTGGATTGGAATTTATAAATGCTTCAATCTCCTTCTTTTTCGGCATTGGTGACTCACTCATAGCAAGGAGAGCAGTAATTTCATCTGTAATGATACTCTCTCTCATTTTAGCAATCTCTCTTTTTAAAGCAGCTTTATTTAAAGAGCCTTTGTCGCTCAATACCTCGTTTATAATAGAATTCTCTTCTGCACTTTCAACTATTTCATCCAGCTCTTCCAATGTTATTGCAATAATACTATCAGTGTCGTCGATCAACTGTTGCTCAGATGAAAAAAACATATCTATAATCAAAGACTTTGGCACAAGTTTTCCATCCCAGCCGATTTCTTTCTTTTTCTTTTCGTCAGTCTTTTTACTTTTAGTTTCTTTGTAAAAAGCCTCGGTTTCGCGAATAGCGGAGTAGCCATCTTGAACTAGAAGATACACGTCATCAGACATTGTTTCGTTCCAGTATGAAAGCAACACTTCGTAAACGTCATATTTATCCACAAGGTTTATAGACTCAAATCCTTGTAGTATCATTTTAGAGATTTCGTCTATTAACAATTTGGGCTTAGTTGTTTTATTGATTGTACGGAATTTTTCATCAACTTGGGTTTTCCAATTTTCAAAAGCCATTTCCACTGTGTCAGCATAGGCTGAAAACTCTGAATCATTAAATATTGTATTGCGAACAGCTTCTTTTTCGACTAATAGCGAATCAAAGTTATTGCGAAGAGGAGTAAACAACTGATTCCGCAGATTTGGGAAATTTTCCCAATAATTAGATAAGCTATCCACATCATCGATAGGGATTCCACCGTTAAGATGCCCATCAATACTTTGTAAGTCTTCTGTTTTTCCACTATCAATATATCGGGGAATGTTCAAATTATAGGCATTGTCCATTATCTCGCTTTTTAGTATAAAGCGAGAATAATGCGGCAACTCCAACAATTGGTTAAATACAGTTGTAATTTTGTAAACATCGCGCTCCCGTAGACGGTTTTTATTTCCATCTTTAATGAAATCACGGCTTGCATCAATCATAAATATACCATTGCGTTCATCAGCATTTTCTTTATCAATGATGATAATACATGCTGGAATACTCGTACCATAGAAAAGGTTTGCAGGCAAACCGATAATTCCCTTAATATAGCCACGCTCAATAAATGATTGGCGTATGGTTGCCTCAGCATTACCACGAAATAATACACCATGTGGCAAAATGACTGCTGCCTTACCATTGCGCTTTAATGATTTAACTATATGTAACAACCAAGCAAAGTCACCATTTTTCTGTGGTGGACGGTCTCCATAACCATCAAATCGATCATATTCTTTTAAGCCATGCGCCCAGTTTTTGGTTGAAAATGGCGGATTAGCTACAGCAAAATCGAATGATCGCAAGACCTTGTCATCGTTCGGATTCATAAATTGTGGATCAGAAAAAGTACTATAACCACCTTTAATCTCAGCGGTTGCAAGGTTATGCAAAACGAGGTTCATCCGAGCAAGCCCTGCGGTTGTTCCTTCTTTTTCCTGACCATATATAGCTACATCTATTGGTGCAACTTCTGCAGCACGGATTAAGAGAGAACCCGATCCGCACGCAGGATCATACAGGGTAATGTCACTGCCTATTGCATGCTCAATCCCTACTACTTTAGAAAGTATGCGCGATACTTCGGCAGGTGTATAGAATTGTCCTTTGCTTTTACCGCTCTCAGTTGCAAAATTTCGCATCAGATATTCATAAGCATCTCCAATGATATCGTCACCATCAGCGCGATTTTTTGAAAAATCAGGCATTTGGTCACGAAAAATACAGAGCAATTCACTCAACTTGTCAACCATCTCTTTCCCTTTTCCTAATTTATCTTCATCGTTAAAGTGAGCATTATCAATAACCCCACGTAGTTCGTTTGCTTCGGCAAGTTTTGCGATAATCTTATCCATCTCCTCACCAATATTCTTATGCCCAATCAAATCAAGCATATCATCAAAGCTACCACCTTCTGGGATATCAATATCCCCATAAGCAACACCTTTAAACTTATCCGAAACATACTTTACAAACAAAAGGGTCAATATATAATCTTTATACTGTGAGCTATCCATTCCTCCTCGCAAGCTATCACAACTTGCCCACAAGCTCGAATATAATTCACTTTTCTTAACAGCCATTCTTTTACCTCGATATCATTATTTATTTCCCCTTCATGACTCCACTTTAAACTGCTAAACTTTTAAAAACAGAAAAAGATTGAAACACATAAATTAAAATTGATGTTTCAAAGATTTTTTAAAATTAAATGTAAGGCAGAAGCTGGTACCCTATTTAATTTTATCACTTTTCACTTCAAAAATCGACTATACTTCTATTGAAATTTTAACCTCACAATCTAAAAGCGTTGATAAAATTTTTTGACCATCACCGTAGTTATGCCACCCTCCCTCTAATTAGGTCTTCATTTTCCATTAATGTGAGGTCCATTTTTAAGCATTATATCCTACTATTTATGATCAAAAAAAGCACACTATCACAACTTTCATATCCATTATGATATGCCTTTCTTAGTCAATTTTTGATGGGGAACGGAAGGCAAACAGTTTTTCTTTTGAGTTCAAATCCTCTCTGACTTTTTCAATTAGTTTAAGAACTCCGCTATTTATTACCATTGAAATTTTCTTTCACATTATATTTCCTACGCCGCCGAAGAAAAAAAACCACCTCAGTAAACAAACTGAGATGGTTTGATTTGTTGGTTACTATTAGCTGGAATACGAATTGGATGTCCACACCGTTCAGATCAAGATAGTACCAGTCCTTCTATTTTTTCCTTTATGGCAGATATCTCTGCTACAGTGGTGCCTACATCAAACGGGGACTTACCCTCTCGATCACTTTCTGCAACTTGGTCGCTGTAGCTTATATAGCCTAAACAAGCTTCGCCTACATGCTCTTGTATATACGCTTTGTCTCTGTCAGTTTTAACTTTATTGGCTACAACATAGACTTTTTCTATCCCAATATCTTTGGCTAGTTTTTTTACATTGTGATAAGTTTGGATGCTGCGTATACCTGGCTCCACTACTACGATAAAGGCATTTACGCCTTCTGCTGTGCCTCTTCCTAAATGTTCAAGACCTGCTTCCATATCTAATATTAGCACATCTTTATTTTCTGTAACCATGTAAGACATCAGACGTTTAAGTAATGCACTTTCTGAACATATGCAACCCGCCCCACCAGAATCTATGTTACCTAGGCTTAACAGTTTCACACCTTCATGCTCTGTTGCATACTTCGCCGGTATATCGTCTACTTTCGGGTTCATCTTAAACATGGTAGAAAATGTATCTGATGTAGACTTTGTACGGTCTTTTACAAGGTCTTTTAGCTCAGCAATTGGTGTTATCTGCTCTATTTTAGCTTGTGGAAATCCTAACGCAAGAGCTAGGTTGGCATCTGGATCAGCATCTACTGCCAGTACGTTGTAACCATCTTGGGCGTATCGTTTACTTAGGATGGCAGAAAATGTAGTTTTACCCACACCACCTTTACCTGTTACAGCTATTTTCATCACATGTTCCTCCTTACAGAGTAAGCCCAAGGGCAGTTCTTTTCTCGTTTACCCTTTTGACTATTTGCTCTACCGTATGGTGTGGGTCTGTTTCTACAAAGAACTTAGCTCCTACCCATTCTTCAGCTTTATTAGTTAATATGTCTACAACTTGTGGACTTGCACCAATTGGAGGCATAGAGCCAAGCCAAGTATCAATCCCTGAGGCAACAACGTACATTCCTATTGTTATCGCTTTTTCAGACATATACTCTGGAGCTAGACCAACAACAGGCAGATCGCAGATGTCTACACCTATGTTTTGAGCAAGTATACCAGTTAAATCCATTATTCTAGATATGTCCACACAGGAGCCCATATGTAAAACCGGAGGTATGTCAAGTAGCTCACAAACGGCTTGGATACCCGGACCAGCTACAGATTTTGCCTCTTTACGTAATAAATCACGCTTCGCAGCAGCATGTGCAGCACATCCTGTCGTTACAACTAAAATATCATTTTTTAGCAGGCCTTCCATGATGGCAATATGGTTTTTGTTATGGACATCTCTTGGGTTATTACAGCCAACAATCGCTGCAACCCCTTTGATCGTACCATTTGCCACAACCTCTGCAAGTGGGGCGATGTTTGTTATTTTATCCTGTAGCGTTTCTACTGGTTTGCCTAGCTTATTTATTATTTCTTCAACACTGTATCCGAGTGTCGCTTCAGTTTTAAGGTTAGGTATTTGTACCTTGCTTCGATCTCTTTTTGGGTAGTTTAAAACTGCTTCTCGTAAGATTGCTTTTGCAGATTCTAGACGGTTATGTTCATCTAGCTCCATGTAGATAGAACCTGATATTTTTGCCTTAGGTGTCGTCGTTATAAACTTTGTATGGTAGCAAGATGCTACTTTTACGAGGGATGGCATAATACACTGTACATCAACGATCATGGCTTCTACAGCACCTGTTACGATCGCCATTTCTTGTTGCAAGAAATTCCCTGCAAGCTTTATACCATGACGCATAGACACCTCATGAGCTGTACAGCACATACCACATATGTTTATCCCCTCTGCCCCGACGCTTTTGGCAAGATCTTGTATTTCTTTTGAATCAGCAGCTCTTACGATCATTTCAGATAGCGTTGGCTCATGACCATGCATTACTATATTGACTTGATTTTCTTCTAATACACCTAGATTTGCTTCTGTAGAGCGTTCTTTTGGCGTACCAAAAAGAACGTCTGTAAATTCAGTCGCCATGTAAGAGCCAAGCCAACCATCACCAATCGAACACCTAAATGCGGACTTTATCATGTCTTCTGCATCTGCTGTACACCCGATGTGAGAAGAATGAAGGATGGATACAATTTCTTTATCGATTGCTTTTGGAATTAAATCATGCTTTTTCCATCTTTCTACTCTTTGGTCTGGCAAAGAGGGTGGTAAGTCTACTTCGTTAAAAATAGAGCCATAGTTGTTAAGCCCAGCTTTTGCAACATCATGGGCGATGTCATAGGAATCTCTGCCCTCTGTCGGAACATTAAACCTTGATGCAACTCTATTTAACTTTTCTGTGTCGGTTACGGTTAGATCCTTGTCTTCTCCAGTATCGTACAAGTCATAACATATCGTCCTTGCATGATCAGAGTGGGAAGCAGTCCCCGCCGCTATCATCCTCGCAAAATTACGTGATACAATAACATTCGCATCTGCTCCACAAACACCAAGCTGAGCCCCTTTACCTGGTATTGGACTTATTCTACAAGGCCCCATTGTACATATTCTACAACATCCACCGGATACACCGAAACCACATTGGTTCTTCTGTGTCCCTAATCGATCCCAAGTTGTTTCAACGCCGTCTTTTTTAGCTTTATGTAACATTTCTACTGTACTAGGATCGATAGAAATATTTTTCTCGCATTCGCAATTATCGCATGTATTGTTCATCGTTCACTCCTGCCTTTCTTATGCCATTGTCTTAAACTTTCATAGGAGTATTGTATCACAAATCGACATTAGAAGTCGATTCTTTGTTACTGCTATTTTCTATCTTTTAACCTTCCCTACTAACACATCCACGTCGATGGTGATGGTTTGAATGGCATCTAAGTCCACTTTCGTACGGTCAACGTGAAACATCATGGGGGTCATGGCCATAAAATCCGAGCGTTGCTCAGCAGTTAAAGGCAAGGTGTAGGTTAGGCGTTGATGATAAAGCGCTTGTAGATTAGTTTCGAATAGGTTGATTACTTGATGATTGGAATAGCGTTCTCCCGACAATTGGTCTTTGGCCCCTTCTCTTAACTCTACTAAGTAATGTTCATTTGGCACAACCTTGATGACCAAGCCATCTTCCGTCAGAACGCGATGAAATTCTTCGTAGCTGGCAGGTGAAAAAATGTTAACGATAACATCTACGATGGAGGTCTGTAGCGGTAGTTTGGCTAGGTCACCAACAAAGAACTTTGCTGAACTTCCGGCCCGAGCACCTATTTTGATGGCTTCTTTTTCAATATCAGCAGCAAACACCTGATAGCCAAGGTCGTCTGCAAGCCGATTCGTAAAGAAGCCTTCCCCACATCCGGCATCTAGAAGTCTGCCGTTTGATTTTGAAGCGTGTTGTTTGATAAGGTCTTCTATTTTATTGATCACATCATCGTAAAAGCCTGCTTCGAAGACGCGACGACGGCTTTCAAAAAGTTCTTTGTTATAAGGGGTTTTCGTTTGTTTCTGTAAAAAGTTGATATAGCCGTATTTAGATAGGTCAAAACAATGCCCCTTCATGCACACCAGGCTGGCGCCTTTTTGAAAGGTCATATCGTTTTGGCAGATGGAACAGCAGAATGCACCTTCTGCATCTTTAAAGTTTTCATACACCTGTGTTATTTTCATGGTATCCCTACTTTGTCGGCTAGTCGTAAGTTAATTATAGCATAAGCAGGTAGCTAGTTAAACTTGCCGGTGGTCATCTTTATCCACTTTTTAAAAAAATAATTCTTGTTACGTTTTGCTTCGAATAGAGTAAAATAAGGAAGGGAGCTCTACGTTCAACCCTCCAATGAACTTCTTTCCTGTGGTAACCCATCTTAAAGTTGGAGGTTTTTAATTTCTTAATCTTATGTAAAATAGTTTAAAAGATCTTTATTTTTTTGTCTGCGACCTGTATAATAAACCAAATTGCTTAACGTTAAGATAGGAGGAAAATTCATGACAAACACGTTAGAAAAACCACGCTATACAAAAGGGGAAGAGTTGTTTAACATGATTAGTCACATCGTTGGTGGTGGGCTTGGTGTTGTGGCTCTTTTGGTTTGCGTTATTATTGCTGGTTTTGCCCAAAACACATGGGGCGTTGCGACGGCACTTATCTACGGTCTCTCCGTTATTTTGCTGTTTACCATGTCTAGCGTCTATCACGGATTAAGAGTTGGTAAGGCAAAAAAAGTCTTCCAGGTGTTGGATCATTGTACAATTTACGTTTTAATTGCAGGAACGTATACGCCTGTTTTATTAACCCAGTTTAGAGCAGTCTATCCAACAGAAGCTTGGGTCATGTTTAGCGTCATTTGGGGATTGGCTGTTATTGGGATTATTCTTAACATCATCGACTTAAAACGATTTATGACCTTTTCGTTGATTTGCTACCTGGGGATGGGATGGATGGCCGTTTTTAGAATTAATCAGTTGATTTCTGTTCTCGGTGCACCTTTCTTTATTTTTATTTTAGTGGGTGGTTTGCTTTACACAGCAGGCGTTGTCTTTTACGTGTTAGGCAAGCGCAAGAAATACATGCACGGCGTCTTTCATTTGTTTGTTAACGCAGCTTCTATTTTACATTCTGTGGCCATTGCCGCTTTCTTAATGCGCTAAACAAAAAAATGCAAATCTCAATGGCTAGAGCTAGAGGTCTGCATTTTTTTGTTTGATTTTGTTGATCAGCTTGTTATAAATAGGCATCATTTGAGGCTCACTACAATAAGCTTCCACCTCGTCAAGTAGGATCCACTTTACAGCGCTGTTCTCGTCTGCTTTAATAAATAATTCTTCCGATTCATCAGCAAGGAGTAGATAGGTCACATTTAAATGGAGGTGCGCACTTACCGGCTCGCCTTTTTTCTTATGTGGCCATACGGGAATGATATCAAGCGCCTGTATTTGATCACTTAGTGGTACGATCTGTTTGACACCGGTCTCCTCTTTCGCTTCTTTCATGGCAACGTAGAGCAGATCGGTTTCTCCATCGACATGCCCTCCGGTCCAACCCCAACTTTGATAGATGTTGTGATGGATCATCAACGTTTTGTCACGTGTTTTGTTGATAATAAAGCCAGAAGCCGTGAAATGAGCCATCCCATTGTCACGGGTTAGAAGTTCTTCTTCAAAGCGATCCATGTAAGCAAGGATCATTTTTTGATCTTGTTGCTCCCTGTCATTGATCGATACATAGGTTTGAATAACGGTTCGTAATTTATCATATGCGGTCACGTCAGTCTTACCTCGTGCCTTTGTCATAAGGTTGTCCTAATGCTTTTGGTCCAGCCGTTTCTTTCGACGTGATCGCCAACAAAATCAAAGTCGCAATGTATGGCAACATCCGGTAGAAGTGAGCTGGTAAGTCCAGATCGCGTAAGAAGTCAATGGCTGCGTAACTGGCAGCAATGGCTTGCAACGATCCGAAAAACAAAGCAGCTAAAACGATTTTGACTGGATTCCAACCACCGAAGATGAGGACGGCCAGTGCTAAGAATCCGTATCCGGATACACTTCCATCAAATACCGCTGAAATGGGGATGATAAAGACAAGTCCACCCATTCCAGCCAAGGCTCCTGAAATCATGACGCCTGCGTAGCGAATTTTAGCCACGTTAATCCCAACGGAATCAGCTGCACCAGGATGCTCACCACAGGCACGTAAACGAAGCCCAAATTTTGTCTTGTATAAAACGAAGGCACCTAAGGCTAGCAAGCCAAAACCTAAGAACGTCGTCACATACGTATTTTGAAACAGCGATGGTCCAATAATTGGAATACTTCCTAGTCCTGGAACGTGATCAATTCTGAATTGATTTTGGAAGTGAATGCTTTGCGATCCGTGGATGGTTCGTGAAAAGTAAATCGCAAAAGCTGGGGCAAACATGTTAATGGCAATCCCACTAATGGTCTGATTCGCTTTTAAGTTGATGGATGCGTATGCGTGAAGCAAGGAGACTAACACACCAATTAACATGGCTGCTAATAAGGCAATAAATAAAATGGCGTGCCCAGGGATTTGTTCTTGAAAGTTAGAAATGATGAACGTCCCAATAAAGGCACCTAGTACCATTTTACCTTCTAAGGCGATGTTAAGAACACCTGACTTCTCAGAGAACAAACCACCTAAGGCAACAATCATTAAAGGAATAGCGAAAAACATGGTATGTTGAATAACGAAATATAACATATTCATCAGGACTCCTCCTTTAATTTCGAAAAGCGCAACGCCCGTTTCTTTAAGAAAGATTTAACTAAAAATACAAAGGCACAGAAATAAATGATGATGGCAATGACCATTTGGATCAGCTCAAAGGAGAAACCATAGCCTTGTAGTCCAGATCCACCGAGAGTTAAGTAAGAAATAAGTAATCCTGAGAAGATAACACCGATTGGGTTACTTAAAGCTAAGAAGGCAACGGAAATACCGACAAACCCTTCCGGTGCTAACACGTCAGCAGTTCCCATGGCCAGGCCTGCACCACCCATAAAATTGATAGCTCCAGCCAAACCAGCTAAAGCCCCACTGATCATCATGGAATAAACGATGTTCCGCTTCGCATTAATCCCAGCGTATTCTGCTGCATCTTTATTAAATCCACAAGCTTTCAACTCGTACCCAAAGGTCGTTTTTTCTAATACAACATAAATCAGAATCGCAATGGCAATCGCAATTAAAATCCCCATGTTAATATGAGAATGTCTAACCCCATCCGTGAAGATATTTTCAAATCCCAGCGTTGGTAAGGTTGATTCGCTTTCAAGACGCCTTGACGTTCCAAGAGGATCAAAAATACGCGTCAGAATCAAGTGGTTCACCAGTAACATGCCAATGTAGTTGGTCATAATCGACCCAATGACTTCGTGAACGTTACGGTATGCTTTTAATAGACCAGGAATGGCTCCCCAAAGTGCACCAGTGAATGTAGCTGCTAAGATGGCGACAATGATTCTTAAAGGAGCGGGAATAAACGTAAATTCCAAGCTGATGTAAACAGCGGTGAATCCACCAATGGTGAACTGACCACTGGCACCAATGTTAAAGAGCCCGGTTTTAAATGCAAAGGCAACTGACAGTCCGGTTAAAATAATCGGAGCTGATAAGAGTAGGACGTCTCCAAGATTTCGCATCGACGAGAAACCAGAAGTTAAGATGGTTCCAAATGCTGTAAAAGCTTGGGAGGCATCACTAATTAAAAGAATAAGAAGCCCAATTAACAGACCGATAATAATCACAACAATGGATGAGAGGAAATCGTATAAAGCTTCTTTTTTCATTAGACATTCACCTCTTTCTTAGCACCTGACATGTAAAGACCAAGCTCCTGGAAGGTCA
>Ga0131853_10001034_pt1 | contig 50516 bp, 25 predicted proteins | sample TergutLab28metaG_FD_92764 | JGI IMG/M metagenome (GOLD analysis project Ga0131853, IMG submission 92764) | Labiotermes labralis P1 segment gut microbial communities from Petit-Saut dam, French Guiana - Lab288 P1 (version 2) (version 2) | ecosystem: Host-associated > Arthropoda: Insects >...
AGCGCGAAGGCGATGACGATGTGTAAAAACACAGAGTCTCCCTTCGCGCTTTTTGCTTGTCGTTAGCTTACTACTAAATCACAAGGAGGCAGTACAATGAAACTGGAGCATAAGCACAAGATTGATGATTTGGGTAGGATACTAATCCCAAAGCAGCTAAGAACAGAGCTGGGTGCAAGCACAGGGGACACGCTAGTAATCAGCTACGAAGATGGCATGGCGACTATGCGGCTGGGAGAAAGCAATCCGGATGACGACAGTGTTATAACATGTGAGGACGTAAGCGGAAAAGGTACAGTGGAAAGGTATTTGTGTATGTCGTGTCAGGAGATAAAGGACGCAGATGAAGTTAGTGTTGTTACAGAAAACGCACAGTAAAAAGCACACAATAACAAGTCAACAATAAAAAATCCAGGAAAAGCAAGGGGCGCTCGAGGAGCGCTCTTTTGCTTTATCAGGTTGCATAATGACTGGGCAATAAAATGGGCAATAAAAAATCTGACTAAACGCGTCTAATAATGCATAGAGATATCGAAAAATGTTGCATCATGAAAGGCATGTGGTATAATGCACCAAATTTTCAAAGAGATACCACTTAGCCTACAAGGAGGAAGCGATGAGAAATACGAGTATAAAAACAGTTATGAGGAAAGTAATATGTTTAGTGATAACAGGAATAATGCTGTTATCTCTGGGTAACACCGTCATGGCAACAATTCATCCCAGTACAGCATTAGGTATAGATGAATCAGGTGTAGAATTTGATTTTTGTGATAACTGGGAAGATGATTTCGAGTCAGGCACCGTCATGCTTTATCTTTTTGAAAATGACGAACCCGTAGTGCAAGAAATCCCCGCCGAGCTACTAGATGAGGCGATATTAGAGCATATGGGCTGGGATGGACTATCAGAGTTTGTACCGCCTGTTGAGCCCCACGAAGTAGAGGTAATGTACTACTTTGGCTGGGATTCTATTGAGCCGCAAATCATGAGTATAGAGGAATTTTATCAGTCAATATATCCAGATTTATATATAGAAGCGGGTATTCTCTACAGCAATGGCAATGAAATGAATGTAGATGATTCTACAGCCTTTGGTATTATGCCATTAAACGCTGCAACCCTAAACCTATCAACAAGCTCCTGGACATCCTCATTCAATGCCAGCAGCACAACAATCCAAGTAACCTCTAATGCCCAGTGGACTGTCAATGATGGTAATCTTGGCTGGGTAAGGGTGGAGAATATAACCCCAGCAAATCGCACAGGTAACGGCTCCTTTAGGCTTACAACATTTCCAAATCCAGGCGTACAACCCAGAAGCGGTACAATAACAGTAACAGCCCCAGGGGCACCAACTCGCACAATAACAGTAACCCAGCAAGCCCACCCGCCAACGCTTAGCCTAAGCACAAGTTCCTGGAATCCTACATCAGCAGTATCCTCCGCAGTAGTAACCATAAGTGCCAACGGCACGTGGTCAATCACAAGCAATCAATCCTGGCTGACAATTACCCATATAACCCCAGGAACCAGAACCGGAGGCGGCTTCTTCACAATGAATGTAACCGCCAATACAAGCGCGTCTACAAGGACGGGCACCGTAACGGTATCTCTGCCGGGAGTCCCCGCAAGGACAGTAACAGTAACTCAAGCAGCTCACCAGGCTAATCTGGCAGTATCCTCATCAGGCTGGACGCTTCAAACCCACCATTCAAGCCAATCAACGGTAAATGTAACATCCAATGGCAACTGGACGGTATCCAGCAATGCCACATCATGGCTGACAGTATCGCGTTCAAGCGGCAGCGGTAATGGCTCCTTTGTAATGAGTGCAACAGAAAATACCGGCTCTTCAACAAGAAATGGAACAATAACGGTAACAGGAGGCGGGGTAACTAGGACAATCCCAGTATCCCAGGCAGCTCAAGCCGGAAGCCTAAGTTTATCCCTTACAACCTGGACTCCGTCTCATACAGCAGATAGCATAAGTGTAAATGTATTTTCCAATGGTCAGTGGACAGTATCCAGCAATGCAACGTCCTGGCTGACAGTAACGCCAGCCAGCAATACCGGAAATCGCCCGTTTACGATAAGCGTCACAGCTAATACCGGAGCGTCAGCAAGAAGCGGAACCATAACTGTAACTGGTGGCGGGGTAACGAGGACAGTATCAGTAACCCAATCAGCCCAACCAGCTCAGGCCGCAACCCTAAATCTATCCCAATCAACCTGGAATCCAGCATCAGTAGCCAGCAATGTAAATATAACAGTAACATCCAATAGAACCTGGAGTGTAAGCAGTAACGCAACCTCGTGGTTGACGGTATCCCCATCTAGCGGAGCAAATAATGGCGCATTTACAATCAACGCCACAGCCAACACCGGATCTACCTCAAGGACTGGCACAATAACAGTAACAGCCCCAGGGGCAACCACCCGAACAATATCAGTAATCCAAGCAGCGGCAGTAAATGTGACAGTAACCTTCAACGCCAACGGCGGTACTGGAGGCCCCACAGCAAGAACAGTGCTGGCAGGCAGTCAAGTAGGGGCATTAACCCCAGACCCAAGCAGAATAGGTCATACATTTGGAGGCTGGTTTACAGCCCAAACAGGAGGCGTACAAGTCAGTGCTAGCACAGTTGTAAATGGCAATATAACCTATTGGGCACGGTGGAATACCAGGATAAACCTAAACGCAAACGGCGGAGTAGGAGTGCCGTCATATATAATCCAGCAGTCAGGCACAAGCCATGCTCTACCAGCACCGACCCGAGACGGATATATATTTCTAGGCTGGTCTTTAACACCACAAGTGACATCTTTAGATGCAGGCATATACGAAGGCGACTTAAATGATTTATATATAAGTGGTTTTAATCAAGCTTACATTGAAGAAAACTTGGAAGAAACCACAGTATGGGATGTTGACGCACATGATGCATATGCAATAACTCCGGCAAATATAAGTTTTATAGTAGGTGCGCTTGCTTTCAACGGTCAGATGACAGTACACGCCCATTGGGTTAGGGCACATATAGTAACCTTTAACCCCAATGGAGGAGAGCTAATGTCCCATCAGCTGACTCAGCGTGTGACAGACAATACGGCAGTGGGTACTTTGCCAACACCAACCAGGTCAGGATATGCATTTATGGGCTGGTATTCTACATTAACTGGTAGTGACACCGAAGTGTTTCACAGTGAGGTAATAAGAAACAATAGAACCTTTCACGCAAGATGGATGATTACAGTAACCTTTAACCCAAATGGTGGTGAAATGCCTTCAGGACAAGAATCCAGACAAGTTATCTCAGGCTATCCACTAGTTATGCCGTCTCAGCCAATACGGGTAGGTGCAACCACAGGACGTAGAAAAACTGGATGGTTTACTGCTGTTGATGGAGGAAATGAAGTGCCTCATCTTACTTTTGCGCCTAACTCTAACGTTACGTATCATGCGCGGTGGGTGTTGAATATAGACTTGAGGCGGCATTTGACTTACTGGACACATTCCAACAATATAACAATACTGTCTACTGAAATAAATGTAGACCCCATTGTGGAGAATGCGTGGACGCGAGGTATCGGCAGTGGGATAAGTGGTGCTAATAGTTGGAATAGCAGTTCCGCGCCAGTAAACTTCACAGTATCCCCTACATCGCTCACCTCTAGGAATAGGGTTATTGTCGAAGAGCATAGGAATAGGCCAGACGTTTTGGGGTGGGCACAGAATGGAGTCCTGGGGTTTCGGATTAATTGGTTTGAGATTGTATTGAACTCTTACGCAATTGAAAACCTTGCATCCTGGGAAGGTTATAATCTCCAACACGTTATAACAAGCGTTATGGTACATGAACTAGGCCATACAATAGGCTTAGAGGATGGTTTTATTGGCAATCCCCATGAGGGATATATTAATAGCAGTATTATGAACCAAGACAGAAGCAGAGGTACGCTATATCGGCCAACGCAGTTCGATATTGTAAGTCTTTCGTATATCTACGATTAACAGCCCGAGTATATATCTAACGTGTTTAATAATAACCTATATATTAATGCAATAAGCTCTCGCATTATTTAAACAGGAGATGATGATATGAGAAAGACGATATTATTAGTATTAATAGTAATTTTTCTATTTGCGATAGTGGCATGTTCAAATATTTCTCCAATTGCTGAAGAAGGAACAGAACAAACGCCAATAATCACAGAATATATTGCTGACGAAAACCCGTTAGCATTTCATGATGAAGAAGAAATTGTATTTATTAGACCTGGAGACAGGATAGTCTTTAGGGATATTGACCATGTGCTTTTTATGGCAAGCCATGTTGTAAGGGCTGAGGTATTGGACTACAGGCTTGAGCGGATAAGCTCTGTTCTATCGGATCGCGTAATCGAAGAACACGAATATGATAGAGTATTTTTGTGGAATACCGTTCACCGCTTAAGGGTTACAGAGGTATTTGTAGGAAATGTTGAAATAGACGACGTTATCGAAGTTGCGCAAGAGATTTACTGTTTTTTCAATCCTGATTTCCCAAACCCCACAAAAGTTTCCTTTGCATATGGAGACGAGTTAATCTTTTTACTGAATTGCTATGAAGAACGTGGCTTTAGGCCTCAGCCAATGTCATTGGCAGTCCACATCCATTCGGTATATCAAGTACCTCCTTCTGGTGCAGGACTGGCTTATGAGTTGGAAAGTGTTTCTACTGATAATAATTTAATTCTAACTGTAGGACGTCTAGAGCAAATTGCTGAGGAAGCTGGACTCAGACCCGCGCCGCTCCCACCACTCAGGCCTCCTGCTGGAAATGACACTGGGACAGGGCAAGGGTCTGAGGAAGAGCCGCAAGAGCCGTCGCCTCAGCCAACCCTAGCCCCCTCGCCTACACTAACCCCATCCCCCACGCCATATCCTGACAATGAAGGCGATGAAGCAGAAGAAAATGATACTCCACTGGTTCTACTGCGCTTCGTGATAGGAAGTCTATATTACACAAACCAAGCCGGAGAAACCCTAATCGGCGACGCGGAACCATTCATAGTAGGCAACCGTGCCCATGTCCCACTACGCATAATAGCAGAGGCCCTAGGCGCAGAAGTAGCCTGGAGTCGCGCAACCCGTACCGGATATATGACAAAGGATGGCATTACCGTTTCCATAGTTGTCAACGAGCCACTCCCTGACGACATGGGTATGCCAGTAATAATAAACAACCGCACCTTCGTACCAGCCCGCTATATATCTGAAACCTTCGGCGCAGAAGTACGCTGGGATAGGGATAACTCGGCTGTGTATGTATATCGGCCTCAGTAAACTAAATTGGCATCCCCTAATTGAAACAAAAGTATATTAATGAAATAGAAGTAATGACTAAGCCCATCAGATGAGGATTTTCATCCATCCTTCATGTGTTGGGCTTTAATGATGTAGTAATTTAGCAATGGAAACATTTGTGAATTTGCTTGCTATATAAATGAGATTATAATTATTTTTGATGCATCGGGGAACTTGCCATAATTTCTAGGAGGCTATACGAATGTTAAGGAAGATAACGAATTACAATAATCAGCGTCTATCCCGGTGGATGCGTACTTTTTTAAAATCATTTTTTATAACAACATTTTCAACACTTGCAGTATTTGCTACTGTGATAGTAATTTTTAATGTGATCGTTGCACCGCCTGAACAACGCGAGGTTATATCAGCTCCATCAGACGAGGCGAACAGGCACACTGTTGATGATGAAGGGTTTTTGGTTGTAGAAGATGACGATTATTATGAAGATGATGAATGTCCATGGCCTACATACAATGCGCCCTCTTGGGCTGTAGACAGACGCGAGTATTTTTGGACATTTCTTATCGTTGGCTTGAATGAGGGGACAAATGCTAACACGGTAATGGTTGCTTCTTATTGCAGTATTACAAGAGAAGCGAGTCTTGTTAGCATCCCACGTGACATTCCTGTACACCCAACTCGCAATGGCAGAAAAATAAGCTCATCTTATATGATAGGAGCTGGCAGAGGGCGTGGCATTGAAGGCGGTGTGGCACAGATGCAAAGAGATGTTCAATCTGTTATCGGGTTTATCCCCGATTACTATGTCGTTATTGACTATGATACCTTCTTCACCATAATTGATGCCGTTGGTGGCATTTACATTGATGTTCCTATCCGTATGCGCTATGACGACCCTTTCCAGAGTTTAGTCATTGATATCCACCCTGGTTTGCAACATATGGATGGAGAAACTGCTTTGCTATTTTCACGCTTTAGGCAAGCTAATCGCAACTCAGGTTATCCCAGTTTACCAGATGGAGATTTGGGGCGAATAAGAAATCAGCAAGCGGTTATCAATGCTGTTATTGATCAATTGCTTAGAGTCGAAAATCTTAATCCAGTAAGAATAAATGAGTTTGTAAACATTTTTAACGAGAGCGTACACACAAACATACCTTTAAGAGATATGCTATTTTTCGCAAATGAATTGCGACATATAGATGGAATGGACGCACTGTCTACTTATACATTTCCTACCCATTCCGGCACGGCAAACGGCGTATCTTACCTTTGGCTGACACCATCTTCTGTGATTGAAATTTTAAACAAGACAGTTAATCCATTTGAAGGAGATATTTCTGTAAGTGATTTGCGTATAGTTAGACAGTAGAAGAAAGGTTGACGTTTATGGAACTGGATAATCTACTTGAGATAATGAACAGGCTCTTAGGGGAAGATGGCTGCCCATGGGACAAAGAACAAACCCACGAAACTCTGCGTGAGTATTTATTAGAAGAATGTTACGAGACAATTGACGCAATAAACACAGGCGATATGACTTCTTTAAAAGAAGAACTAGGAGATGTGCTTCTCCAAGTAGTGTTTCACGCAAAGTTGGCAGAAAAATCCGGTACATTTACAATGGATGATATCATTGCAGCCATATCCCACAAGCTTGTAAGCCGTCATACCCATATATTCGGGGATGAAAAAGTTAAAAGCGCCGAAGATGTTATAGATGTATGGGAGGCCAACAAGCAAAAGGAGAAAAAGCAAACCCCTGCCGAAGCTATGGAAGCTGTGCCTAAGGCACTTCCCGCCTTAGTACGAGCCGCAAAAGTATTAAAGCGCGCTCCTGCAAAAAAGCCTTCAAAGGTTGATGCGCTAAAGGAGCTGAAGTCCTTGATTGCGGGGCTTGAGGCTGCCGAGACTGACCATTTTCAAATATATGGCAAAATACTACTCAAAATGGTATCACTAGCAGCTATTTTAGGGATAAATGCTGAAATTTCCTTGACAAACGCCGTAGAAGAGTTTATATATACTAACAGCGCAGAAAGCCCGTGAATAGCGGGCTATAGCACCGTTTACTAAAAACCAAAAAGCGGTGTATGCATCCTAAAGGAGGATTATGGAATGAACAAGACGGAACTTATTGCGGCCATAGCGGCAAAATCCGACCTAACCAAGAAAGACGTGGAAAAATCACTCTCCGCGTTTGAAGAGGTAGTAACAGAAGCCTTAGTAGCAGGAGACAAAGTGCAATTGGTGGGCTTCCTCACCATAGACGTGGTGGAAAGAGCTGCACGCGATGGACGTAACCCACAAACCGGCGCTCCAATGAAAATTGCCGCTTCCAAAGCACCACGCTTTAAAGTTGGCAAGAAGTTGCGTGACGCTGTTAACGCATAATAAGTATTACAGCTTATAGGGCTACGATGGAATTTATCTTCAATCGTAGCCCTTTTTATTTTTCGTGTATTATTGTAGTATACTAAGACTTCTCACCTTCTATTAAATGAAAAAAGTAAGGCCATTGATTAGGAGGATATTAATGCAGTATATTGTAACATCAAAAGAAGAATCATTTGAAAAAGTACGTACAGCGGTATTTGTAGATTACGAAGCTTGGTTTTATGGCTGCAAAAACCAATACCAAACAGAGCCGGATGTTGTGGATTGGTTTAATAATCTTAAAGACAAGGGGCAAATAGATGATGTTTTCTTCTTTGCCGACTTTTCTCATGATGCCATAAAAGACCATATAATGAAGCTTAGAAACATCTCCAATAGTATAATAGACTGCTCTAAGGGTGATAAATCCAAAGAATATACGGATTTTATAATGCTGGATCATATATACCAGCGGCTTTTCAGGCAGGGAGATATAAAGCAGTTTGTTTTGTTTACAGGCGATAGCCATTTCCAGTCTGTAGTAGCGTTTTTACGCAATTTTAATGAGAAAAAAGTAGGTATATATGCCCTGGATGGGTCACTTAGTCCCTTGTTGGCAGAGGCTTGTGACTGGTATGTAAAGGTTATACCTTCAAGTGGGCGGTTTGAATCTATTAAAAAGGCATTACTAAAGAATTTGACATGGATTTGTGAAAAACCTGACGCGATCCCTACATTTTCTAAGACAGTAAGCATTGTAGTGCGGAATTATCCGGAATATTCCGAGGCAGATGTAGCCAATGTACTAAGTACGATTATAGCTAAAGGGCTTGTGCGGCAAGAAGAAACTCTATTGCCTCATAGTGGGCAAACAGTGAAAAAACTTGTTATGCCTGGTGTTATGCCAGTAAAAGAAGAGAAATAAAATAAACAGGTGAGAAGACTTGTACTATTTGTGAAAATATTAAGAATATATAACAAACCGCTATGGCTATTGCGTGGCGGTTTTTTTTTGTTAGAATTATGTACATAGAAAGTCTAATTTTGTAGAAGAAAAGGAGTGGTTGCTATGAAGCGGATAACATATGTTGTCATAATAGTGGCACTACTTGCCACTGTGTTACCCAGTAGGGCATATGCCTCGGTGTCCCAGGTGCGACTTGTAGTTGATGGTAATGAGCTTTTTGGCCTGGATTCGCCGCCGATTATTCTTAATAACAGGGTAATGGTACCGGCCAGAGCTGTTTTTGAACGTGTTGGCGGAAGAGTTGAGTGGAACTATTTACATAGACAAATAACTGTGCATTATGGAAGTGATATATTAGTAATGACCGTGGGACAGACCCAGGCAGTACTTAATGGAAGAGGCATTGCAATGGAAGTACCTCCGGTTATATTAAATGACCGGACTCTTATACCCCTGCGTTTTCCCGCGGAGGCCTTTGGCTTTGACGTCGCCTGGGATCATGTAGGGCGTGCTGCTATTCTGCATGCGCCATGGGAGCAGCCTCCAGGCTCTCCTGCTCATGAGCATACAATAGACTTTGTGAATCAGCCTTCTGTAGGTGAGTATAGTGGCGGTGCGCAAGATGTGTCTACTGGGCCAATTGAGGCAGTGCCGCATCCCGGTACCAATATTATAAGTCTTTTGAGCCCTCAGGAGACAGGGGCAGATGCTTATGCGATAATTGCCTCGTCGCCTATCACAGATGTAAATCACTTTATGCTGCCTGATAATCGGCTGGTTGTGGATATTTATAATGCTATTTCCAGCTTATCCGGGCCTTTTGTAGCAGCCGGGCCTGTTGGTGAGGTGCGAAGCTCGCAGTTTTCTCGTACCCCTAATATTACTCGTATAGTCTTTGATCTTCTTGGGCCTGTGGAGTATAGTGTTTCTCTTTCTTATGACAGACGTACTCTTACTGTGGCTTTTACGGTTAATACTATATCGGCTGTTACGGCTACTTCCAATACCTACTCTGATACCCTGCGGATTCAAGGGGATTTTCAGCCTAGTGTTAGGCTTTCCTCTTCCGGGTTTCCTGATTATGTACTTGTGTACATAGATAATGCCAGGATGACTGCACCATCGGGGGACATGCCTGGTGGGGTATATGGGTCGCGCTTTACAACGGGACAAGGCACAAATGGAGTTGCCTATGTTCGGATAGATATCAGAAATGCGTGGCCGGCTATCAGCATAGCTCATGGGACAGATTTTGTTACCCTTACTTTGCATCATGGTCTTGCAGGTGTACGTTATGATTTTGCCGCTAGGGAGCTTAGAATTTCCCGCGATACAGTTAATATGGACTTAGCGCAAGTAAGATATCAAGAGGAATATCTGCTTAACCGATATACATTTACGCTGCCTGCCGGGGCTTCCGGCCTTGGCCTTGGGACACTGTATGTTGGGGATGGTTTTGTAAACAATGTAAATATTACCCGTGACACGGCAGGGGATACCATTGTGGTGTTTGAAACCGATAGGGTTATGGCATTTAGAATTTATGAGACTTCTACAGAGTATGTAATCAGAGGATATTTGCCTCGGGAGATTTATGATTTTATCGTAGTAATTGACCCCGGCCATGGAGGGCGTCAGCCTGGCACCTCTCATCATGGCGTGGTAGAGAAGGACTTGGTTTTAACTATTTCCCATATGGTTATGGAGCATTTGAACCCGAATACTAATATCCGGGCATATATGACCCGGCATACAGATGTAACTGTTGCCAACTCCTGGCGGGCATCATTTGCCAATCAGATTGGAGCGGATTTGTATGTATCTGTTCATGCCAATGCTGCCAATAACAGACCTACGGTAAGCGGTATTGAGACATGGTATATGAATCATTCTCGTGAAAGTGTTTTAGGATTTTCTTCGCGAGAGTTTGCACGGATTATGCAGTATAGGAAAATAAGCGCTACCGGGGCTATTGACCGAGGACTTAGGACAACCCCTGACTTTATTGTGCTTCGTGATACCCATATGCCTGCGGTGCTTCTGGAGGTTGGGTTTGTGAGTAATAGAGAAGAAGCGGCGCGGCTTGCTACAGCTTCTCATCAGAGGCTACTGGCTCGTGCTATTTATGATGGGATTGTAGAAGCCTTTGGGGTGTTTACACCACCTCGTTAGCTGCATAAAACCGTGGGGCTCTGCCCCACCCCCGCAAGCTTTTGAAAAAGCTTGACCAAAACTTTGATATGAAACCCAAAAATCGCCGCTTTCGCGGCGATTTTTATGTTAAAGTTTTTGTCTCGCTTTTTTCAAAAAGCGAGCGGAGGTTTGGAGACGGAGCCTCCAAGGTCTTACCACCTAGTGAAAGGCGCCTGCTACTGTTCTGGGGGATGTGTCGTGGTAATAGGGGCAGTCTATATCGTAGGCGTTGTAGGCGGTGTTTACGAAAGATGGAAGTTCTCTTAATGTACATTTGCCTTCGGTTTGGTAGAAGCAGGTGTGGGTGCAGTTTATGTCCATTTTAGCCTCCTTGATTGGTTTTGATTAGTTTGTGCAGTTTGGTTGTTGGCTATGCAAAAGAGAGCCATAGAAAAAACACCCACGCGCTTGCCAGGTTTTTGCGGCGGTTTGCCAGACTTCTGTTGGAGAGGTGTTTAGGCGGTTGCGGGTTTTTGCTAAGTGCTCTAGGAACCAACCGAAGTACTCTTTGCCTGTTGTCATTTGTTGCTGGGTTACTTCGCTCCATATTTGTGAGTAGTCATTGTAGCCGGATGTGATGAAGCCCTTTGCTGCTTTGTTATAATCGTACTCCACTCTTCGTTCTTTTATTGTCCAGGCGCTGTTTTTTATTGTCAGGATGGTGTATGCGGCGGTTGGATTCCAATCTGCTGCCATTCCGCAGGAGCCTGGGTTTATGAATATTCTGCCTTCATGCTCCATGTGGAATTGTAGGTGGTTGTGACCAAATAGGTGTACGCCTCTTGGAAGGGCAAGAATGGCCGCTAATGTTTCCGGATGGGCTAGTAGTGCGTCTTTCCCGCGGGTTAAATACTCTTTGTGGGAGATAGGTGTAGATAGCATCATCGCGCTGTAGTTCATGGTATGGAAAAGGTCTATTACTGCGGGGTGATAGAAGAAATCTATAGCATGAGCAAGGTAAATGTCTACGCCCCCTTTGGATATTTTCGCTGTATTAGGTAATGCTAGTAAATATGCTAAATTATCTGGTGAAAGAGTGTCGTATGACCACTTAAGGGGCTTAAACTGCTCGTCAGTCATACTGCCTTGTGATTTTTTCATATCAAAAAAATAACCCTCACCATTGCCTTTAATGATATGGGAAGGGGATAGGTTGCGGATGGTGTTTACTACATCGTTTCCCCATGGGAAGCGGCTTGCATAGTCTCCTATTAATATGTATTCGTCTGCGCCTTGGGTTTTGGCGTCTGCTAATGCTGCTTGTAGAGCGAAGTTATTACCGTGGATATCTGAAAATATTGCGTAGGTCATGTAATCACCTTTTTTGGTGTAGTATACATGACCTACAATCTACTGAATAGCCCAATAAACCCACTCAAATACTAAGCCTGCAACCATCCATGCAGGGAGGTAGTCCCATCTTATTAGGCCCTTTACATGGTATTTTGCATTACTGTAGTCCCATGGGCAAACTTCCAGGCGCTTAAGAAGGCTCCCTGTTAGAAATTCCCCAGTAAAAATTAGTGCCGCGTAAATCAAACCTCGCAGCAAAATTGGAATAGGTGCTGACATGCGGAATACAGGCTCTATAAATGCAATCATCCCATATACAAAAAACATCCACAAGGAGGTGGTAGAACTTAGTTTGAAGTTTTTTGTTCTTAATGAACCTAGGCCCGTCCAAAGCACTTCCATTAGGCAACCTAATGCGCCGTATATTATAAATCTTGTAATCATGGGGTTAGTATGTGCTGTGGAAGATATGACATACATACAAATAATTCCGTAACAAAGCCTTGACAGTAAGCCCCTAAACCCCGATAATATTCTCGGAATTAGAAAATACGTGTAGCGCCCTAATTCTGTAATTTCTTCTCTTAGAAAGGAGAACGTATATGTCCAGACGCCAACATAATGAGAGCTTGGTGGTTATCCAATAACTTCATATCGGGTGTAGTCAATGGCGGGAGTGACCCGTTTGTTTGCTATGCCCAAAACCAGTAACCTTTCGTTAAAACTGCTAATTGCGGATTAGATACGATTTAGGCGTATCTTTTTTTTATTGCGCGAAATAAGATAAACATCGTTTTATGCTTCACCTTCAACGTGTTTATCTAAGATTAGTGCTACGCAATTTTAAGCCACGGCAGCAGCTTCTTGTAGAGGCTGCTTGACCGTGGTTTTTTTATGCCAAAAGGAGCTAAGAATGATTGATTTGAAATTATACGGCTATGAAGAAACAGAGCCAGAAAAAAGCAATAACATCCCTGGAAGAGTGACCGAGCAACAGCGGGATAAGTACACTGTTATGACCGAGCATGGTGAGGTGACTGCCAGCTTAAAGGGTACTTTTCATCATAATGTTCAGACTCGCGAGGGCTTTCCCTGTGTAGGGGATTTTGTACTACTTCAATATAACCCTACTGGGGATTCCCGTATCACGGAGCTGCTACCTCGTAAATCTAAGTTCTCTCGGGCGGATTTTTCCGGCCATGCCGTGGGATATGTGAAAACAATCCGCGAACAGGTGGTGGCGGCTAATTTTGATTATGTGTTTATATTATCATCCCTTAATGCGGATTTCCGTGTTAGCCGGATACTGCGTTATCTTACCCAGGCCTGGCAAAGCGGCGGACAGCCTGTGGTTATTCTTACTAAGGCTGATCTTGCCTGGGACTATGATTCGGCTGTGATGGAATTGCAGCAGGTCGCCGCTGATGTTCCTGTTCATGCTATATCCAGCCATACAGGGCAAGGACTTGATGTTTTGGGTCAGTACCTGCAACCTGGTAAAGCCATTGTTTTTCTTGGGATGTCTGGGGTTGGGAAATCTTCGCTTTTAAATGTTTTAATGAGTGAGGATGTGATGGCTGTGAACTCCATACGAGAAGACGATAGCCGCGGCCGGCATACTACTACCCACCGGCAGTTATTTATGTTGCCTTGTGGGGCTATGGTAATTGATACGCCTGGTATGCGCGAGCTTGGGTTATTTGATGTAGGGGAGGCTATTAGTCAAGGCTTTTCCGATATTGAGGAGCTTTTTACCCAGTGTAAGTTTAGCGATTGCCAGCATAAGACTGAACCGAGGTGCGCAATCCGTGCTGCCCTTAGTGATGGCTCGTTGCCTCAAGAAAGATGGGAGCGATATCAAGCTCAAATGCGTGAAAACCGCTTTGTAGACCGTAAAGCGGCCAGAAACTTAAAAAAGAAAGGATGAGTGGATGAAGAGATATTCGCCACGTGAAAAAAATAGGCAAAAAATGATTAACCAATTAGGTTCAATAGATAGGGCTCATAGTCAGACGGATTATCGGTATGAGCCGTGTAACGAAAGCTTCCATTGTAAGAATTGTAATAGCTTCGTGCTGCCGGAGGGGGCTGCCACTAGCCATCGAAATCACTGCCCCAAGTGCCTTTCTAGTATCCATGTAGATATCACTCCTGGAGATAGAGCCTCCCTTTGTGGTGGTGTTATGGAGCCAATAAGCGTATGGGTACGAAAAAATGGAGAATGGGCAATAATACACAGGTGCCGTAGTTGCGGAGAGATAAGTTCTAACCGCATTGCGGCTGATGATAATCCCACACTGCTTATGTCAATTGCAGTGAAGCCCTTGGCTTTACCGCCATTTCCATTGGTTCTGTTAGAAAACGCGGGTACAACGAATTAATTCGCTATATTTGACATTAGGCTAGGCAAACTATAAAATACTTCCAGCAATTGCAAGAGATATTGGCTATAGCGATTTCGTTTGAAATTGGACTTCAGGGGGCTATGCCCCCCTATATATAAGGAAAGGAGGAAATTATTATGAAATCAGTAAACGTATGTCTTAACACTGTAGAAAAGGTAAAAGGTTTTGTTAACACCATCTCACCACTTGATGGAGATTTTGACCTAGTATCTGACCGCTATGTAGTAGATGCTAAATCTATTATGGGTATTTTCAGCTTAGATCTAAGCAAAGCACTTAGGCTGGATATCCACAATGATGCAGTAGCCGAGAAGGTGCTGCCACTCATGGAAGCGTACATTGTTGAGTAAATATGAGCAGAGTTAGTATCTCATAAGAAAAGGGGGCTTAGTAAGCCCTTTTTTTCGTGGAAAACCTTTGTCGTTATCATCAAAACCGCCTTTACACTACTAAGCCATAGGGCTATAATCCCCCAAGGGAGTGATACAATGCCAAAACCAAGAAAAACGTTGAAAGTATTGTTCGTTTCAGCAGAAGTGTCTCCATACTCCAAAACCGGAGGTCTGGGGGATGTGGCTGGTTCTTTGCCCAAGTCTCTTAGGAGCAAGGATGTAGATGTGCGGGTAGTAATGCCTAAGTTTGGCAATATTGAGCCCGAGCTTTTAAAAGATGTAAGGCACGTGGCCAATTTTAATGTGCATCTGGCATGGCGTACTCAAGAAGCAAAAATCCTAGCTGTCGACCCTTATGGGAATGGTGATAGTGTTTATTTTGTAGAAAATGACTTCTACTTTGCTCGCGGTGGATTGTATGGATATGGCGATGACCACGAGCGTTTTGCTTTCTTTACGAAGGCTGCCATTGAGATGCTGGGGCATATTGGTTTTAAGGCAGATATACTTCATTTTAATGATTGGCATACTGGTCTGGGGCCTACCTATTTGCGCGATATTTATAAGGGATTCAAGTTCTATTCCAATATGAAAAGCCTGTTTACTATTCATAATCTCCACTACCAAGGCAACTTTGAGCGGTCTGTACTATGGGATGTCGGCCTTAACGATGGATATTTTACCGGTGGAGAGCTGGAGTTTTATGGGGAAGTAAGCTTCATGAAAGCGGGGATACTTCACGCAGATGCGGTTAGCACTGTTAGTCAGACCTATGCCGCCGAAATTATGACGCCCTCTTATGGCTATGGAATGGATGGCTTACTGCGAAAGCGCGGCCTAGAAGATGGACGTCTTTTTGGGATAGTAAACGGTATAGATACGACGGCTCATAATCCGGAGACAGACACACGCCTCTTTGTTAATTTTAATAAAGATAGCTTAGATAAAAAACGTGAGAATAAACACCGTTTACAAGAGTCTTTGGATCTGCCCATAAGCGATGCTCCAATGCTTAGTATGATAACTCGACTAGCGGAACAAAAGGGCTTAGATATTGTTTCACTAATAATGGAAGAGCTCATGTCTATGGATATCCAGTTGGTTGTACTGGGCACAGGCGAAGGCCGCTATGAAAGTCTTTTCAGGAGCTATGCCCATCGCTTTCCTCACAAGGTGAGTGCTAATATTGTCTTTGATGGGGCTGTTGCCCAACAGATTTATGCCGGGGCCGATATGTTTCTTATGCCTTCAGTGTATGAACCTTGCGGGCTAGGGCAGTTGTTTGCCCTGAGATATGGCAATATACCTATTGTACGCAAGACAGGTGGATTATCTGATACTGTAGAGCATTTTAACCGTGAAACGGGCAAAGGAAATGGGTTTGCCTTTGAGGATTTTGTGGCCAGCGGCCTAATGTGGGCAATTCGGGAAGGGTTGGATGTATATCATTCGCCTCAATGGGGAGAATTGGTGAGAAATGCAATGAGCGGAGAATTTTCCTGGGATTCTTCTGCTGATGAATATATTTCCCTCTATAATAAAGTTAAGAATATGTAGATTTTGAAAGTATGTTTTCAACTAAAAGCCATGTGGTGCAACAGCCGCATGGCTTTTTTGTATGTAAATTATCTATTTTCATTCCCCGAAAATTCAGTATTTACGGGAAATAGAATTTGTGATAGTATGAATGTGGAAATTTGTCACAAAAGATAAATATTTTGTAGATAGAGAAAGCACCGGGAGGAGAATGTACATGTTACATAGACTCACAGAAGCGTCGAAATCCCAAAAAATTAGGATTTTAGCGCTTTTTGTCGTGCTGGCAATTGTGGCCACTTTGGTTGTAATAGCCTACGACAACAGCTATGACCCATACGAAGCTTATGGGGAATATGAAACCGAGCATATCACCACCGCAGGAGGGTATTTGGAGGATACATATGGATATCCTGATGGTTATAACGAATACCTATACTATGATGGGGATGAGTACATCCCTTATGAATATGAGGGGGGGTACATACCAGAGGGCCCAGGAGGGCCTTTTTATACCCCTTCTGATGTTGATAATGATGACTACTATGAGTACGGTGAAAATGATGAAGCAGAAGAAGCCGGATATCAGGATATCATGCCGCTTATGGGTATCCGTGTAGATTTCCACGGTAATCCCGTCGCCCTTGATGGGCTGCAAAGCTACCGTCTTACCGCATCAGGCAATGCCGATGGAGGCACCATTACACCACAAAACATGCCGCAGCCTCCCCAGTGGACTGCCGTTTATGGCACTCCTGTCCGCAATTTTATTGGGTGGAATACCCAATCAGATGGCCGTGGCAGCTGGTTTGATGGTAATACCACCGTGACGCAATTAGGCGGGCCTTTTGATGTTTACGCCATATGGGGTTTTCCGGTGCATTTTATTGGCAATGGAGCGGTTCTTGCCGGAAGTACCAATCCTCCCAGCCTAGGTAATACCAATCAAGGAGACTGGTCTCCTCGTCTTGTACCTGCGGGCTGGGCTTTTAATGACCCAGATTTAACTCATGTGTTTCCCAATGATCCGCCTTCGCGCCTTCCTACTCATACTTTCGAAGGGTGGCACACCCGTCCGGTTGTTGGAGCGCCTGTTCCATTCAACCAAAGCAATTCTATAAATGAACGGACATATATCTGGGCGGAATGGCTTGGAGTTGGCCCTCCTGTTGTTACCTTTGAAGGGGTAGGGGGGATTTTGCATCCCCAAAACTGCCAAACTACGGGGCTGCCCCATAACTCATGGGTGCGCCATGTGCAGCCCTCTCCGGCAGACCAGCCTGGACATCCCGGGTTTAGTATATTTGAGTCTGGGCAATTTCCTTTTAATCTTAACAATGCCTCTGCCTGGCCGCTTTCCGCGCCTCGCGTAATCTGGCCCTCCGGCTCTTCAGAGTCATACAGGACTTTGGAAGGCTGGTACGAAAGCCCCGGCGGATGGTCAACAAATCCTGGTATTGACCGCTGGGTAGCTCCCGGTTGGAATCATGCCCATGATATTCATGGCCTTGTGCGCTATCCCGCAGAAGAGTTGGCCACTCGTGCTGTTACCCAGGATACTACCCTGTTTGCCCACTGGGTATACCGGGTTACTTTCAATCCCAATAACGGGCAAGTGCTTGCGCTCCCTCCTGGAGTTACTGGCTTCCCCGTTCCCCAAAACGATGATCAAAACCGGAATAATTTCCGTGATATTCCTATGAACGCTACCACGCCGACGGTTAATGCCGCCGGATATGTTTTCAACGCAATTTCGAGGGCACCAGTTAACAGGGGGATGCCTTTGACGGATAGCCTAACAGCTACAGAAACGCTGCACTATGTGCACCGTGAAGGATATATATTTAATGGCTGGTGGGATAGGGCGCTACCTGCCGCTCCTTCTGTCAATCATCCCAATAACCCCAGGTATAACGGGCGCACAGGACAGGCGGCTTTAGCCTATACCGCTGGCGAATTTACCGGGAATACAATCGTTAATGCCAGCCGCACGGTATTTGCTCACTGGATTGTAGGTGCTGCCCGTGTCGAAGTTACTTTTGATATCAACGCAAATAACGCGTCTTGGTATGTCGGTCATCCCGGTATTGCTATCCCAAGCCCCGGCCGCCCAGAGCATCCTGGTGATCGTCCGGCTGCGGAACTTGGTGAGCGCTATTTTGTGTTATATCCTGTTTTAGGGGCCACGATTTACGGTTGCGAGTTTGCCCGTGACCCGGATCCTCACAACTTAAATCTTGTACAAAACTGGCGTTTTCCCAGAAACCCAACCAGGCCCGGATATATATTTATGGGCTGGTATATGGAAGATGGGGTTACCCGGTATCATTTTGATACTCCTAACCTGGTTGATAAAACCGTAACCGCTCGCTGGGAACCGGCGATTACTCTTATTTTTGACGGAAACGGCGGGGTAATTAGCCCATCAACGGCAGGTGACTTAGATAGCACATATCGTCGCCCGGTTCAATTGAGCTCCAGTTTCCAGTGGATGGGAGCTATTGTAGGTAGTGATCCTGTTGGCGCTTGGCAGTCCCATGTCCGTACAGGCACCCATTTCTTTAATATGTATAGCTGGCAGTGGATGCGAGCCCGTGCTACACGTGCCGGGGACTTTGAGCAATTGACTATAGATCAGCCACTGGCCACCAATGGGCAAATATGGAACACCCGCCCAGACGGCTCCGGCGTTAGAGTTGCACACAACACGGTGCTTAACTCGGCTGCGCTTGCAGATTATCGTATCCCTGTGCCTGGGGGCGGTTATGAAATGCGCCTGTATGCCCAATGGGGTGCCCGTGTAACCTTTAATACTAATCTTACCACTGTAAGTTCTGGATTTGCCAATTATACCGACTTCCTTATGGTGCCAGTGGATAGGGCTATTAGTACGGCATACCAAAATATTCACTCTGCTGCGCTAACTATGCCTGATGTTACCAACTTCCCTGGAGCCTCCAATCCCAATCTTCTTGTACTTACAGGAAGGGCTTTTGAAGGTTGGAATACGGAACCAGACGCTTCAGGAAACTGGTTTACAGCTGACACAGTAGTAACAACTCCTATAACCGTCTATGGTATATGGCAGGCCAGAATGTACTTTGACCCTGGCTTTGGCCCTACCTCTTCTATGGCGGGGCATGGATTTACCTATACCCCCGGTGTAGGCCCAACACCGCAGCCTACATGGCATCTGCTTTTTGACCCTCCGGAAGCTTTTGGAACAAGATTGCCGGATGTCCACGAACCTAATTCCGGTTCACGTCCAACATGGGTACATGGTGGAGACCCTGCGGGCCATGTTTTCATGGGATGGTATACAGCGCCCACAAGGCAGGGTCAGACTCGTTTAAATCATGATGATATAGTTAATGTAGCCGGCAGACGATATGCCATATGGGAAGCTCGTGTAAGATATTTTGCCGGTGGCGGAACAATTACAGGCACATCAGAAACCGAAATAGACGTAGGAAGCGTAATCGGTCCAATTTTTCCAAATCCCGTAAATATTACACGCCCTCATTGGGTGTATTTAGAGCAGTGGAATACAGAATCAGATAACTCCGGCACTGTATTTACCGCCACTTGTGTAGTCCCTCACTGGTTAGATCTTTGGGTATCATGGCAAGGCCGGATTACCTTCCAGCCAGGAACAGCCGCGGCAGGCGGTACAGGAAATGGTAATATCACTGGAGGCGCGCCCAATGCTACCCGCTACGTTACAGAGTTCCGCACATTGGCACAAAATGCGGAAGGTCAACGTCTCCCCACCGTAACCCATCCAGATCCTTCCCAAGAATTTGAACACTGGATTATAAGGGAGGCTTTGGGTCATCCAGCTTTGGTGGGAGAGATATTTACCGACTCACTTCCAATGCTTCATGGGCATCTTGTAGTGGAAGCTATCTGGCGCACAGTACGCTATCCGGTAATACTAGATCTTGGCGGAGGAAACATAAGTGGAAATACTGCTAGCATTACTCAGAATCTGCTGCGTGGATGGCAAATTGGAACACAGTGGGATCCATCTCCAATCCCTACCCCCACAAGGGAGCATTTTACATTTAACAACTGGAGAGTTCTTAATGCGCCTGCGGAAGACCCTAATCTTACTCCTTTGCAAGTTATGCAAAGATATGTAACCGCACCCGTGACCTTTGTCGCTCAGTGGAATGCGGTTCCGGTAGATGTGTTTTTTGACTTTAACGGCGGTACTGTAGGGGTTGCCTCCTCTGCTACGGTGCCAATCCTTCATCTAAATGCTATAGGGTACGGGAATGTACCTGTCCCAACCCGCCCTCACCATAACTTTATTGGATGGCAGCGTGGCAGCGCCCTTCCCCCGTTCCTTACAGCCGGTGGTGTAGGCAGTATTGTAATAGACGGCGATGATTCCGTAGCTCAGCGTAGCTTCACCGCAATGTGGGAGCCGGTACGTATCCCTGTTACCTTCGTACTAAACGGCGGTACCGTCAGCGGAAATATGAATGATGTAGTAAGAATGGTGGAGCATGGCCAAACGGTTGATACTGCTTCTACATTGGCAATCCCTGGGGTGCCAGCGCCAATCAATGCTACTCTTCCAGTGCTTCTAGGATGGCGTAATTATGACAACGAAATATGGCAGCCAGCTTCTGTTGCTGCTTTAAATATCACAACGCCAAGGACTTTTACTGCCGTATGGAGCAGGCATATGGTTGATGTGACCTTTGAACTGGCCGGAGGCAGTGTGAATAATGATACCAGCGATATAACCCGGAATCTTCCTGCTGGAGAAATCATCGGCATTGGGAATGTACCTATTCCTACAAGAGCCAATTATGTGTTCTACCGATGGCAAGAAGGTTCAGTAGAAAGAACCCGTGACCAGGTTGCTGGCGAAATGCTTGCTCAAGGTGTGAATAGGACTTTCACAGCTATGTGGAACCCAATACAGCATCTGGTAACCTTTGTCCTTAATGGAGGCGAGGTAGGAGGCGTTGGGACAGATATCTCATTCCAAGTGAACCAAGGCGCTCAAGTATCCACAGGTGGTACAGTTCCAACGCCGACTCACCAGACGGCAACATTCGCCGGATGGCAGGAGAATGGCATAGGCGCTATGCACCAAAATCCAGCTGTTGAAGGATTTACCGTGACTAGTCCTCGCATCTTTGTAGCTTCATGGAATACCATTACTCACCCCGTAACCTTTGTACTAGGTGGCGGCAATATTAGCGGAAACGAAGCCAATGTTATTGTGAATATTACCCATGGTGCTCAAGTCGGCCAAGGAGTAGTACCCGTGCCTGTTCGCACCAATTACACTTTTCTTGGCTGGTATGAAGATAACAACGATCCAAGACTCACCTCTCAGCAAGTAGGGGTGTTATCCGTAACCGCACCACGTAGTTTTACCGCTCGCTGGACTATTAACCAGCACACGGTAACCTTCGTATTAGCCGGGGGCAGCTTCAACAACACCATGCAAAGCCATGTAATCCACCGAAACCATGGTACCCCCGTTGGTCAAGTGCCATCCCCACCAGATTTAACCCACCCAACCCTAAGTTTTGCAGGTTGGCGACGTGACGGAGCAGGGCCTACATCATCCTCTGCTCTAGTGGCCGGGATGCTTGTAACCGAGCCTATGACATTTGTGGCAGTATGGGGTACCCGTAGTTACAATATCGTGTTCAACTTAGAAGGCGGTAATGTTGGAGGAAGTACTGCCAATATAACCCGTAACCTTCCCTACAGCTCACCTATAGGCGAAAGCAACGTGCCAGAGCCTATAAGAACAGGTTACACTTTCGATGGTTGGGAATCTACAAATATTTTCACCCATGCGCAAGTAGGAGCGCAACCGGTAGTCGGGGATAGATTATTTACAGCACTATGGTCCCCTGCACTTCACCCTGTTACCTTTGTGCTTAACGGTGGTAACTATAACGGTCTTCCCAATGATGTAACGCCTTCGGCAGTACTTCATGGTACCAGTGTTACAATTGCAAGAGTACCTGTTCCGGTTATCCATACTACAGATACCTTTAGCGGCTGGTTAAGATATGGCACCAACAATGTTATGTCCAATGACCAAGTGGCAGACTTTACAGTAACTGCTCCCACGATTTTCATAGCCCAATGGGATGCACCAACTCATACGGTAACCTTTGAGCTTGACGGCGGCCATGTATATGTTGCTGGCCTGCCAGAGCTTGGTAACCGCATAGCCACCGTACAGGCCAATACGCTAATCGGAGCTGGCAATGTACCAGAACCACATTTGCAAAACTCTACATTAGCCGGATGGCGCGAAGTGGTTAATGGCGAATTGGTAGGGGAAGTACTAACCCCACTTCAGGTAGCCAGTAGACAAGTAACAGGCAATTTGATATTTAGAGCCATATGGAATAGGCAATCCCATACGGTAACCTTCATATTCAATGGCGCAATTTATACAGATAACACAAACAGCGATCATCCAAACATGTTTATAAGAAGTTACTTACACGGTGCTACAATTCTTCCAAATGATGTGCCCATACCACTGCTTGCCAATCATGTATTACTAGGTTGGCGGCGTGATGCAGCAGCCGCGGTAATTCCTTCTGCGGATATTCCAGGCACTGTTGTAAATGCACCCATAACCTATATAGCGGTATGGCAGCTTAACGCTTATGAAGTAGTCTTTAACTTAGGAGGCGGCAATGTATCCGGTTCAACCGCCAATATTGTCCGTACCATCAACCGCGGTACACAAATAGGTTCCGCCGTACCTGAACCCTCAAGAGATAATCATATATTTGACGGCTGGCTGGAAAATGATTACCCAACAGCCGGAGAAACAATAAGCCGCACCCAAGGCCAAGTATCTGCAATAACCATTAATGGTCCAAGGATATTTACTGCCCAGTGGACGCCTATTATGCATCCTGTAAACTTTGATTTAAATGGTGGCAATGTAAGCGGTAACACCGCAATGATTACACACCAAGTACTGCAGACATCAGAAATCGGTTTAATAAATGTGCCAGAACCAACGCGGGCCAACTCCATCCTATCCGGATGGAGAGAAGTCGGCTCTACAAGCATCCTCCAACCGTATGCTGTGGGGTTGCTGACTGTACATGGCCCCAGAACCTTTGTAGCAGTATGGGATGAAGTTAGTCATCCGGTAACCTTTGATTTAAATGAAGGTAATATAGACGGCATTACCGCCGACATAACCCATAATATTGCCCATGGTCAACCCATAGGGGGCAATAATGTACCCATACCAGTGCGGCAATATCGCACTCTAATGGGATGGGTACGAGACAACGATACCCAAGTACTGGAATCACTATATGTATCCAGTATCCTAGTAACCGCCCCAACCACCTTTACTGCAGTATGGGCACAGCTTCCTCAGCCCGTGACCTTTGTATTAAGCGGTGGTAATGTTGGCGGAAATACTGCCAATATCACAGAGAATGTGAACCAAGGCGAAACCGTTGGAGTTTCCAGAGTACCGGAGCCTATCCAGACTGGGTCTACTCTTACGGGATGGACTAATGACGGAACCGGCGCTGTCTTATTGCCATTGGAAGTGGCAGGTGTTGTTATAAATGCTCCAACAATCTTTGTAGCAGTATGGGATGCAACTACCCATCCTGTAGCCTTTGACCTAGCCGGTGGCAATATAGGCGGCGATATGTCAGATGTTACAGCCAATATCATTCACGGGAGCCCCATTGCAGGAGCAGTTCCAGAGCCTGACCGGTCCAACTTCCAACTGTTGGGTTGGCGGGAAGACGGTGTAGGTCCAACTCTTTCATCTGTATATGTAGCAGATATTGTGGTGACTTCTCCTCGTAACTTTGTTGCAGTATGGGAGGGTATTCAGCATAGCGTGGTATTTAACCTCGACGGCGGCAATGTTGGCGGAAGTACAGCTAATATTGACTACTCCGTAGATGCAGGAACTATTATTACCACAACCCGTGTTCCAGCTCCTATAAGAACAGACTCGACGTTTAATGGTTGGCGGATAAATGGAGAAGGTTCCATTTTAACCTCAGCTTATGTAGCCGAAGTGGTGGTTACCAGTCACTTGCTGTTTATTGCAGTATGGAATCAAATCCCCCATGATGTAGTCTTTGACTTGAATGGCGGATATTTAAACAATGACCCAACACAAACTGCAAGTGTACTCCATAGCATTCCTCAAGGTGAACAAGTTGGAGCAGGCATGGTACCCAATACATCCCGTGAGGATTACAACTTTGGTGGTTGGCAGCTTGGTGGTACAGGAAATCCAATACCCTCAATCGCTGTTTCTCAAACTATAGTAGAAGGGCCGATGACCTTCGTAGCTGTATGGAGTCGTATACAGCACCCAGTAACATTTGATCTTAATGGCGGTAATGTTGGCGGTGAAACCGCAGATATAGTACACACAGCAAATCAAGGGGACATAATTGGCGCAACCAATGTACCCGCTCCAGAGCGGACAGGTTCCGATTTAGAAGGCTGGCAAGAAAATGGTATTGGCCCAGTACTACGTTCCAGTGACATAGCGGATATTGTAGTCGCCGGTCCTATAACCTTTGTTGCCGTGTGGGATCGTAATTCTCATCCTGTAACCTTTGATGCCAATGGCGGCGAGCTTTCAGCCTCTATACCTCAGCCATTGATGGTGCTTCACGGTAATGGAATAGGAATGAATGTTGATCCATATCCTCGTTCTAACTTTATCTTTGAAGGTTGGCGGGAAGTTACTGCTGAAGGTATAGGCTTAGTTCTAACACAAACTGAACTTGATAGTATAATTGTCATTAGTCCCATGGCTTTTATAGCGGAATGGACTAGAATCACTGATCCGGTTAACTTTGTATTAAACGGTGGTAATGTTGATGGCAATGTTGCAGATATTGCCCACAATCTACCAAGAGGTGAAGAAATCACCGCCGCCAACGTACCCGCACCAGTAAAAGCTAACGCAACATTCTCAGGTTGGCAGCTAGGTAGCGTGGTGTTAACTGCAGTGGAAGTATCTGAAACCGAAGTCCTCGGCTCCATGACATTCACGGCACTTTGGGATATAGATGTTCATCCAGTGACCTTTGTCCTTAACGGTGGAGTTGTTGATGCCGAGACTGATAACATTATTGTTAGTATACCTTTTGGAAACCAGATTGGTGGTAACAATGTGCCCACGCCAACTCGCGATAACTTCGCATTTGAAGGTTGGCAGGACGATACCAGCAGCCCAGTAATGGCCAATACGCAGGTATCCACTCAAATTGTAACCGCCCCACGTGTATTTGTAGCAGTATGGAATCCCATTCGTCATACAGCCACCTTTAATTTAAATGGCGGTAATGTAAATGGTAGTACAGCCCCGGTAATCTACACCGGTAACCAAGGCGAGCCAATTGGCGTAACCAATATCCCAACTCCAGACCGCCAAAACTCTGTGTTGGTTGGCTGGCAGGAAAACGGCATCGGCCCCATTTTAACCAATGAAGATATTGGAGACGAGTATCTCAATGGTCCTCGACTATTTGTGGCGGTATGGGATGCAGTAACCTATGAGGTTGTATTTGATCTAGATGGCGGTAATATAAGTGGTGATACCGATGATATAGCCTTGACCATAACTCATGGTAATACTATTGGTGCCGCTGTACCCGCCCCCGTACGAGAAAATCACGACTTTGGCGGATGGTTAGATAACAATGAAGGAACACCTCGAACCTCTGCTCAAGTTGGAGCTGAAACTATCACTAGCGACAGGCTCTTTGTAGCAGTGTGGAGCTTGACCCGTCATTCTGCAATATTTGACCTAAACGGCGGCCGATATAACAACTCAACTGCCAATGTAGTACGGAATACAAATCATGGTGATGAAATTGGTGAGGCTAATGTGCCTGCCCCAAGTCTTGCTGGAAGTGAGTTGCAAGGTTGGAGAGAAAACGGCACTGGCCCAGTACTTTCCTCAGAAGAGGTAGGCGAAATAATCCTTACAGGCTCTAGAACCTTCGTTGCGGTATGGGATGAAACATTGCATGATGTGACCTTCATTCTTAATGGTGGAGGCGTGAACAACAATTCTGATAATATAATCGTCACCATACCGGAAGATTCTCAAATTGGTGCTGGTAATGTACCCATGCCGACCTGGGAGAACTATGTCTTGGAAGGCTGGAGGGAGTACGGAGATGAAAGCATCCTAATAGGTTTACAGGTTGCTATGATTACAGTGACTGCTCCTCGCACATTTACTGCAGTATGGAGACCCAATAATATAATCCATCCTGTTACCTTTAACCTAAACGGCGGAACTGTAAACGACTCAACTTCTACAATAACCGCACAAGTAGCTGATAACACACTTATCGGCGGTGCCATTGTTCCAATGCCTCAGATGACCGGCTTTATTTTGGTAGGCTGGCAAGAAGGTGCTGAACTGCGCACATCAATGGAAGTAGCTGCTCTTGTCGTCACCGAACCTCGCTCTTTTACGGCAGTATGGAATGTTTTCAATGTAATAGTAGATAGAGATAGCAGCGGCAATTACACCGTTTCCATACCTCCAGGGTCAGACTACAATACAGATACAGACAATGAAGGCAATATAATAATAGTGCTGCCGCCACCTTCCGGTGGAGATTTTGGCGGAGATACTACAGTCAGCTTGCCACCAGGGCATGGTCTTGTACGCCCCCCTGAGATTGACGAAGATGGAAACTTAGTATTAGTAGTACGTCCCCCCGCAGGAGGTGGCGATGTAGAAGGTGCAACAACCTATCCAGTTACATTCATCTTGGATGGAGGAATCGTGTCTGGCTCCTTAGATAATATCCGTGTATATGTAAATACCGGGATGCTAATAGGTGGAGCCAATGTACCTGTGCCGACCCGTAATAACTTCGTATTAGAAGGATGGCGAGAAGGTACTGCTGAGACATTGCGCACCCCTATGCAGATCGCAGGGCTGACTATCTATGAAGCCAGAACATTTACTGCTGTATGGCGTGAGTATGATAATGATGGGAATGACGATAATGGCGGAGATCAGCAGCCCATAACTGTGGTACTGCAATTTGCAGCAGGGCAAGGGACGTTGCCACAAGGCGAAAATGGTACCCGTATTGGTGCTCCCGGCTTTGTGGTTAGCTCCTTCCCAACGCCAACACCACCGACAGGATATGTGTTTGCAGGATGGTTCCAAAACGGGACTCAGGTTCATGCACCACTGACAGTGGAAGACAATATGACATTAGTTGCGGTATATCAACGGGCAGGGGAGTATATAGTTGTGTTTAATCCACATCCTGGTACCTTCCCAAGTGTGCAAGAAAATGGCGTTCGCACCGGGCCTGCTGGTTATACGATTACTAATATGCCAACCAACCCCATACGCCCCGGTTATACCTTTGAGGGATGGAGATTGCCTGATGGTTCAACACTAACAGGAAACCTGGTGATACAGGGCAATACAAACTTAGTTGCTATATGGATACCCGAGGATGCCGCGGCACCGAGCCCATCACCAGGAGCATCTCCAACACCAGGGGTCACCCCAAGTGCATCACCCACTCCAGGCGCAAGCCCCACTCCGGGAGCATCTCCAACACCAGGTGCAAGCCCATCACCAGGAGCATCCCCAGCTCCAGGCGCTAGTCCAACTCCGGGTGCATCTCCAACTCCTGGTGCTTCGCCCACACCTGGTGCAAGCCCAAGCCCATCACCAAACCCAACATCAAGCCCAGGGTCGACAGCTACTCCGGCACCTCCAGGCACCAGACCTAACCCACAAACTAGCCCTATAGCCGTAAGCTTTATGATATTCGGTGCGGTTATTGCAACCGGGATTGCAATCTTTGGGGTTATAAAGCTAACAACACGTCAGGCATCTATAGCCGGGAAGCATGATCAGGATATAGCACGCCGCTCTCGTGAAGACCGGATATTGGATATGGTTGATGATTCAAAAACTAAGAAGTAAATCCAATATAACCAATATGTAACATAAGCAATTTCAGGAAAGACAATTAGTAATTAGTGTTAAATGATAACCCCTACATGATAAATACAGTGATAAAGCCATGTAGGGGTTTTGTTTAACTAAATTTTTGGTTAATTTCGTCATATAAATTCAATAAACTGGTTGTAAGTGTAATGGAAACTTAACTTTACAATTTGCCTCTTGACAGAGTAAAATATACTTACCTTACAAAGCGGAGATGTGTAAAATGTTCTGGGGAGACGTTTTATGCGTCCGTAGGCTTACATAGGTTTGTAATACGGATTAGCTCATACTTAAAAAGCGGTGTTTTTCTACCTGTACTTTAGGCGGTACGGGATACCCCAGTGAAAAATATTGTTTTGGTTTGGGTTTTACTCGTATGAGTTATTTGTTTGCGTACTGATTTATGAAAATCTACTATATCTAATTTCGGTATGCTACGTAGGCGCCTTATAATTCGAAAGTAGAAAGGTGGTCATTTTTGTGAGAAAGAAATATCTTGCCATGATAGGGGTATTTGTACTTATTATGATGGCAATCCCGTTTTGGGGTTTATTTGCCCAGCCTGAAAATCCGGAAGATACGGTGATTTATACCTTATTCCTAAATGACGGGCAGTTAGACGGGGAAACCGGTACTGTTATACGTACCAGGCATATAAATCAGGCCTTTGCTCCGCCTGTGCCATCGAGAGATGGGTATAGCTTCGGAGGCTGGGAGGAAATATGGAGTACCCCTAGCGGTGATGGTATGGCTGCAACCTTTACCAAATCTGCTATTTGGAATCCTGATTTTGATTTTGTGCCGGCTGGTGGGGATTTTGACTTGCCAATACCGGCTGGGTTTAATTATAACCTGACGTGGAGTGTTTCTCCTTCAGAAGCTGCGACATATATGCAGCCGCAAATCGGTGACGGAAACTTTCCAGGTTTCCACATTAGAGTGCCAAGCTTACCTGCTCCTGCAGGTCTTGAACCCAATAGATCTCCTGTGTTCTTGCCTCCTGGGCCCGGCGGTAGTGCCTTTGTTTCTAATGCTATCCCCACTGATAGGGTAGTTGACTTCGTTGCGAGTGGTGTTACAGGACGCTGGGTGCATACTGGATGGTCTGTTATTATTGATGGTATACCAGCGACAGTTAGCGCTGGCAATTCTACCACTGTATTGTCTTTGGTTCCTCAAGGTATGGCAGTACCTTCAATAGGCCAAGGTGGTGCGGCACCTGTAATTCCATCATATGTTTTTATTCCCTCTACAGCTAGCAATGTTGAAGTAAGTGGTATTTTTGCTGCTGTGAATTTTAATGTTGAGGTTTTGCATCGTTTCTATGTTCCAGGAGGAACAAATGAAATCATTTCTAGTGTCTCAACTATTTTTCCGGCTAATCCGCAACTATACAGCCCTAGTTTAACAAGGCAACTGACTGTACCTCTTACTGCACCAAATCCACAGGATTTTACTCAGCTGTCATATTTTTATAAGTGGGAAGCGAATGATGTTGTTAATGGAACAGTAGTTACTTCGGGGACATTTTCTGATGACACCAGTAGGGTTACAAACATAACCGTGACTACTGGTAATCTTCCCGCTCCTCATTCTCAATCTTTGTCAACGACCTTTAATGCGATTGCTCTATATAGGGCTGCGGGTGCTAATCAGCCGATTACATTCTTGGATAATGTAGGTGGAGCTACACATCATTCGGTCAATGTTGGTGAATGGCGTACTATAGAATCTGCCAATAATTTTCCTGGTGGGATAGTACCCTCTGCAACGCCTACACCTCCTAGCGGCCAACAATTTGATGGTTGGAGAGTGCAGGGTAGTGTAGGTGCTGCATTAACAACTGCCCAATTGAATGAAATACAAGTGCCTGCTGGCGGTTTGATTTTTGAACCTGTGTTTTCGCCACTTGGTGGCGGAGTTGGGCCATTTACAGTAACCTTTAACCTCAACAGCGGAACATATCCAGGTGCAGTGTCAGGTGCTATAACGGTGCCAGGCATAGCATCAGGCACAAATCTTACAAGCTTGCAAGTACCCATGCCTCCAACATTGGAGAGACTGGGTTATACATTTGATCATTGGGCCTTGCCGGGTGCGCCATTAGTGGCAGTTAACCCAATAGCAAATCCGATAACAGCTAACACCATATTTGAAGCCCAATGGACAGCGGTGGGTGGAGGTGGAGGTACTTTCACGGCAACCTTTAACCTAAACAGTGGAACATATCCAGGTGCGGTGTCGGGTGCTGTAACGGTACCAGGCATAGCATCAGGCACAAATCTTACAAGCTCGCAAGTGCCCATGCCTCCAACATTGGAGAGACTAGGTTATACATTTGATCATTGGGCTTTGCCGGGTGCGCCATTAGTGGCAGTTGACCCAACAGCAAATCCGATAACGGCTAACACCATATTTGAAGCCCAATGGACAGCAGCGGGTGGAGGCGGAGGTACCTTTACGGTAACTTTTAACCTCAATAGCGGAACATATCCCGGTGCAGTAGCAGGTGTTGTAACAGTGCCAGGTATTGTATCTGGCACAAACTTAACACCAGCTCAAGTGCCTTCACCTCCCACTTTAGAGAGAGTTGGTCATGCATTTAGTCACTGGGCTCATCCGAGTGCACTGGCTGTACCATTAAATCCAACGGCTAATCCAATTACATCGGCTACAACATTTATGGCGGTTTGGAATCCGCTATTCTCCATAACCTTCGACCTAAATGGAGGTAATCACTCCGCAGCAGTTGGAGGGAATGTTGTAATCAACAATATCCCATCGGGTACAAGCATTACCTCTGCCCAAGTGCCAACATACCCAGCCCTTACAAGGTCTAACCACGTATTCTCGCACTGGGCAGTATCAGGCGGTTCATTGGCCTTTCCAGGGGTAGTTCCTAACGCCACTCCTGTTACAGTAAATCGTTACTATATAGCGATATGGACTCAGGTTCATACTATTACTTTTGATTTGAATCTTGGTACTTATATGTCATCTTCAAATTCAGTTGACAGGGAAGTTAATCATGGTGAAACCCTTCCTTTTGGTCAGATTCCAGTGCCCACAAGGGGTCCTCATACATTCCTTGGGTGGCAATTAAGCGGTGCCGGGCCTGTGGTTTCTGGTGCGGCCTTGATGGCAATGCCTGTTACTGGCTCTGCTATTTATGTAGCTGCATGGTCTATTTCACAGGCTACAGTTACCTTTAATGCCGGATCAGGTTTTATTGGCGCTGCAATTGCACCAGCAAGTGGTGGAATTGGTGTCCTTGGCCCTAGTGGCGTTACATTTAACATCAATCAAGGCGATGCAATTACCGCGCTTCATTTGCCTGAAATTACAATGCCAGCCGGATCACTTTGGCAGTTTATTGGATGGCAGGTAACAGATGGCGGTGGCAATGTAGTTGGTTTGGTTCCAGGTTTAACAGATGCTTTGGGGCTTATCATAAATGGTAATGTTACCTTTGCGGCTCAGTTTGCTATTCCTGTAACCTTCTATCTTGCCGGTGGTTTTATGCCTGGCCCTGATTCTTCTAATGTTGTGATTGGGATGCCGGAAGCCAACGTTGGTACAATTAATGGTAATATCGCTAATCTTCCAGGGGTAAGCGCTCCTGTTCCTAGCCATGCTACCCTTATATTCGGTGGTTGGCAGCAAATGGTTACAGTAGGAGGGAACCTTGTTGCTACGGGCCCTGCTCTTACAGTGCCACAAATGGAAGCAATAATTATCACCGAAGATGTTTGGATATTCCATGCGATCTGGGGCTTTGGCGGAGGATTGCCTTTTGAGGCTACCTTCAACTTAGCCGGAGGCACTTACTTGCCTGCTAACGTAGGGCCGATTACAGTACAATTTACTCCAGGTAATCAGATCCCTGCTGCTGTTGTACCTGATTCAGCTAATCTTTCTAGGGCTAATTTTAGCTTCTCACACTGGGTAATAGACGGAACCGGTGTGGCTGTTACGCCAAGTGCCCTTGTGGTTCCACCAGCTGGAGATATGGTGTTTACTGCGGTGTGGACTCCTATTACCCCAGCAGGGCATTTTAATGTAACATTTGATTTAGACGGAGGTATAGCTTTAGGTGCTTTAAGTGTTTTTGGACTAGAGCCTATGATTTTTAACCCCTTTGTCAATGGTAATCAGATAGATATAACAGTATTTACTCCTCAACGCGAAGGGTTTACCTTCGAGCATTGGATATGTGCAGACAGTGGTCTGATTGTTGATCCATGGAACTTGGATCCTGCTCCAACTGGAAATGTGGCTTTTATTGCAGTATGGACTCCTCTTGGGGGAAGCATCTATAATGCTACTTTTGTCCTTAATGGCGGATCATTCCCACCACTTGGCCAGGCAAATGTATCTGTTTCATTCCCGGCAGGTGGCAATATAGATGAAAATGATGTGCCTGCACCTCCGTTATTGCAACGTTCAGGTCATGATTTTGCCCACTGGATGCTACTTTCAGGTGCAGCCCTAACTGGGCCTGTAACTCCATCATCGCTTGGCTTTAGTCCTCCTGATGGTGCTACGTTCCATGCTGTGTGGACCTATGATGTTGTCTTTAACTTAAACGATGGTGAATATCTTGGCAGTACAAACCCTGTAATTAGAACCTTTTATGCCGGAAGCGGTAATCCTGTTTTGGTTCTTGCAGATGTGCCTATACCAACCCGTACTAACTTTACGTTTGATTACTGGGTAGTAGACGGTACTACCACGCCAGTAACGCCTCATAGCCCAGCACCTACAGGACCTATGAGCTTTACCGCAGTGTGGGAGCCAAATGATATTCCAGGTAGCTTCTTCCCAAGATTTTATCTTGACGGCGGATCCTATAACGGTGCCTTTGGTACTGGTGTCCTTATAAGAGGGCCGGTTCTTAATAATACTCAGATTCCTGCGGCGCAGGTGCCAATGCCTGCTAGCCCTGTAAACCCACTATTGGGACTTTACAGAAGCGGTTATACATTCGAACACTGGGTAGTATCCGGTAGTGCCCTTGCTGGCCCTAATGGAACCCAAGTTGAACCGTCGAATCTTACCCCTGCTTCTGATGGGCCTATCTCCTTTATGGCTGTATGGCAAGCTGTGGCTGGGCCGGTTCAGCATCCTGTAACCTTTAATCTTAATAGTGGTAATATTGGTGGAGATACGGCTAATTTTGTTGTGAATATCATTGCTGGACAACCAATTACACTAGGCAATATTCCTGAGCCTGTTCGGAGTGGATATGATTTAGTTGGGTGGTTGCCACCAGGAATGGCTGTCGGTACAACGCCACCAGCCTTAAGTGTAATAGCCAATACGATTGTAGATGATCCAATGACATTTACAGCCGTATGGGAATTAGAAAGTGTGTCAACAACGCCTACCCCCACGCCAGGTCCAGGAGATGCAACGCCGACTCCAACACCGGGTCCAGGGGATGCGACACCTACGCCAACGCCAGATCCAGGGGACGCGACACCTACGCCAACGCCAGATCCAGGAGATGCGACACCTACACCAACGCCGGATCCAGGGGATGCGACACCTACGCCAACGCCAGACCCGGGGGATGCGACTCCGACACCATCTCCATCACCAAGCCCGACACCATCTCCTAGTCCGTCACCATCACCATCACCATCACCATCACCAAGTCCATCGCCGTCACCAAGCCCATCACCATCGCCCAGTCCTTCACCTACACCTGGTGGTACATTTATTGTAACCTTTAACCCAGGAACTGGTAGGCTTCCTGTAAATGAGTCTGGTAGACGTGAAGGTGGATTTGGATTTAGGGTTACGGTAAGCAACTTCCCAACCCCGATTCCACCAACTGGTTATACCTTTGTTGGTTGGTTCTTAGATGGACAGATTGTTACTGCTGACCTTATAGTAACTAGAAATATGACTTTATTTGCCCATTATCAACGTACGGTAGCTGGGCGGAACTATACTTTGACCTTTGATGTAAACGCTGGGGTAATGCCGGCTGGTGTAGCTACAACGCAAACCCATGCATATGGCACTAGCATTAATGCTTTCCCACAGCCGACTCGTGCAGGATTTATCTTTGCGGGATGGCATCATGGTAATATGCTTACCAGTACGCCATTTATTATCAGAGGTAATACTACCTTGGTAGCAGCTTGGGTAACTGTGGCAGTGCCTACCCCAACGCCTCTGCCAACTATTCCACCGGGGCATGTGGTTGCGTCATTTAACCCGGCTCCAGGTAGCTTTGCAGGGAATGAAAATGGTATTCGTACCGGTGTTCCTGGTTTTGTAATCAATAATATGCCTACCCCGACTCGTGCGGGCTACACCTTTGTAGGATGGCAGATTGGCACAAACCGCGTAAGCTTCCCATTAACTGTAAGAAATGATGTAGCTGTAACTGCTATTTGGACTCCTGGTGTACCAGGCAGACCTAACCCGCAAACTAGCCCAATTGCTGTTACCTTTACCATCTTTGGTGCGGTAATGCTTACTGGGATTGCAGCCTTTGGAATTATGAAGATTACCCGTAAGCAAATGGCTGCTGCTGGGCAGTATAAAGCGGATGTTGCACGTTATAATCGTGAAGAGAGGCTTTTGGATATGTTTACCGGAGGTGATAAGAAGAAAAAATAGTTTTTACGAAATAAAATAACCTGCTCATATAAAACCCCGCTGAGTTTGCGCTTAGCGGGGTTTTTTTGTGATATATTATAGTAAATTCAATGAGAAACAGGCTAGACTGATTTCAAACGAAATCGCTATAGTACAAGAGGTGAAGTATGAAATGAAAAGAAAAGAAATCACTCGTATAATTGAAACCCATGAAGTTATGTTGGATAGGATGACTGCTGTTTCTAACCGGGTTGGTTATGGGAAGCTATTGTTGGTTTTGTTGTTGGGACTGTGGATATATTTTATGTTTGCTTGGGATTTTTCTTTAGGGCTTGCTGCTGGTGGGGGCGCTGGGGTTATTTTTTTGGTTGTGCTGTGGGTATATCACTATAGGATACATGAAAAGATTCGGTATTCTAAGGGTATTATTGGTATAGGGAAAAGATATATGGCTCGAATTTCCGGGGAGTGGGTGGAATTTAGGGATATTGGGGAGGAATTTATTGACTCTGAGCATCCTTATTCCAGTGATTTGGATATTGTGGGGAAGAAATCCTTTTTTCAGTTTCTTAATACTACTCATACCTGGCATGGACGACAGGCTTTTGCTAAGGATTTGTTGGAGGGGCGGTTTTCTAAAGAGGAGCTTATTCTTAGACAGGAAGCTGTTGGGGAGCTTAGTGGGGATGTGGGTTTTACTGTTCATATGGAACAGGTCTTTTCTGAAATTGGGGTGCATAAATCTGCTGAAAGGCTTGTGGATTCCCTTCAGGATGATGATGCTTTTGTTGATGGGAAGAGATTGCGGTTTTTGATGATGTTTGCGCCTGTGGTTACAATTATTTTGGTTGTGGCGGCTTTATTATTTGGGATTGGTGAGCTTTATTTGGCTGCGGTTGCTGCTTTGGCCATGCAGGGGCTTGGGTGGGTACTAGGCATGGGTAAGGCGCATATGTACTTGGAGCCTATTTCTCGGTTGCCTTATAAACTTGAACCTTATAGTAACGTTATGGAGGAGTTACAGGGGCAGGAGTTTGAGTCAGCTAAGTTGCGAGAGCTTAAAAAGCAGATGGATGCTTCCCAGGCCATTAAGGAACTGAGCCGGATTGCTGATAAGGTTAATGTGCGGCATAACGCGCTTATTTGGTTTGTGGTTAATGTGCTATTGCTGTGGGATTTTTGGTGTGGGTTTTTGTTTGAGAAGTGGCGGGGGCGCTATGCGCATCTTGCTGCGGGGTGGTTTCAGGCTCTGGGGGAATTTGAAAGTCTTTTGTGTTTTTCTGTTTTGCCTAATGTATGTAGTACAACGTCATTGCCTACGATTGCCCCGGGGAAGGAAATAATTGCTAAGGAAGTGGGGCATCCTCTTATTATTAGTGATTCCCGTGTAAGTAATGACATTGTGTGTAAAGATAATATTTTTATTATTTCTGGGTCAAATATGTCTGGAAAGACTACGTTTATGAGGACTGTGGGGATTAATTTAGTACTGGCGCAGGCCGGAAGCTATATTTGTGGGAGGGAAATGAGTTTTTCTCCTGTCCGGATTATTACATCTATGCGTATTGCCGATGATTTGAATGAGGGGATATCTACCTTTTATGCGGAGTTAAAACGGATAAAGGGGATTATCTCCCTAGGCGAGGCGCGGCCGGATATGATGTTTTTTATTGATGAGATTTTTAGGGGGACTAATTCTGTAGATAGGTTGAGCGGGGCTAAGGCTGTGCTTGGTAGACTTAACGCACTTGGGGTGATTGGGATTATTACTACTCATGACCTTGATTTGTGCGATATTGCTGATATTTATCCTCGGATAGAAAATTATAGTTTCTCTGAGGGATATAACGATGGCCGGATTAGCTTTGACTATAAAATCAGGCAGGGGCGTTCTACTACTACTAACGCTAAATATTTGATGGAGATGGTAGGGATTTAAGGCGTGTATCCTCTTAAATGTACTTCACGGGTCATGGCTTCTCTGGCAGCGGCGTAACCATTAGCCAGCCATCGGGTATAAAACTGATTAAATAAATCTTCATCAGAAACAGCTGATGTATTTGTTATAAAAGCAACCCATTCCTCAGTGGCGGAAAGCGGGAAGGTGCTTGTTTCATGGATATTTATTGCGTTTATCCTAGGGTCTCTTTGGACGAGGTTATTGCCTGGGGTATCTAGTATCCAGCGCTTAGCGGCAGTAGACATTTCTCGAATCTCTGAGGGTATGGCGGGGTTTTCATATTCTAGTGCATCACCTGACCATATAGCCAAATCTCTCATTCCACCACGTGCAAATTGGTATAGATCTGCTGCTATCATGTGCCGACCTGTTAGGGGGTTAATTTCCGTTAGCAGATTTATTTCACCGTTTTGGTAGATAAAATCACGGCCTTCAAAGCCATATACCATCATCCGTAAACCTTCGGGTGATTTTGCCCAGTCAAAATATTCTAATATTACATGCATTTTTTCGTCATCTACGCTTGCGTTAAAATATGTTTCAGACCAAAATCCGGCTCCATCTAAGTACCGAGGTATAATGCCAGGTTGGTATGGAGGAAAGAGTATCTCAATTGATTCAAAGAAATTATTATCCGGTTGGAATATATTCCACTCGGTGTATAGTCGATAAAGATGTATAGGGGAGGCCTGACGAAGTAAGGTTCCCGCTCGACCTGCCGCAAAAGATTCTATGGATGTTAGCATGGCTTGTGTTACAAAATCTGGATCCATCAGTCTTTCGTTAAAAACCTGACGCCAAAAACTTAACAACGGTAATGAAGTCGGCTCGAATGCAGGCAGAACCATATAGCCATCATCCGTCATTATCCATTCGTTGCGAGTGTCTCCAAATGTGGCAAATGTTTGCGTAATAAGGCTAAAGGGTGCCGCGGGTAATACTCCGAATACGATGCTTCCGTTATTCAGGTCATTGGCTGGGTCACTAAAGGCTCGCCACATGTTGATAAAATCCTCTGTTGTTTCTGGTATGGGGATGCCCAGTTGCTCCCGCCAATCACGGCGGTTAATAATATTTCTGGCCATTACAGTCCATTCTGAATATGGAACTGTACCACGGGGTATAAAATAAGTGTTTCCGTCAATGTTTAACGCTTGTACAGAAGGCATACTTACCCATTTGCTTACATTGGGGAAGCTTGATAAATCATCTGGTAGCGGCCTAACTATGCCTCTTTCTATCCAATCAAAATAAGTTGGGGATCTTACAAAGTCTACTCCTCCGATAATATCCGGTAATGTACCCGCAGCCGCCCATAGATGAGGTAGATCATGCATATTATCCCAGCCTACAGTATGAGGAACAAACTCTATGCCAAAACGGTTGCGGATATACGCGTATATTTCGCAGGGTTCATCACCAAATGACTCACTTGCGTCCCATGCCATAACGGAGATGCGTATAAGTTCGGGTTCTTCATGAGTTTCTGTCTGTCCGCAGGCTGTAATGACTATGATAAGTAGAAGAAGTCCGATTATTGTTTTTATGACTTTCATGGAAAATCCCCCTTCAGTGCGAATATATAATACCAAAAGCCCGGCATCCGATTCATAAAAATCAGGCACCGGGCTTATTTTATGCTAGAAATCTGTTATTAATCTATATAGCCTCTTGCCCTTACTGTTTCTGTCATGATTTCATATGCCCTCAAAAGGTTATGGGCTTCCCAGCGGGCGCGGAATTGGTGCCATAGCTCTTCATGAGAAAGTGCGGAAGTATCGGTTACAAAGGCTACCCATTCATCGTTTACAAGCGGCACACCAAGCTCAACCATCTCAGGGATATGCAGAGCACTTACCCGGTTATCACGGAAGATGTATGTGGCGTCTGGGGTAATTACTCTGTCTCTAAACTCGATTGCCATCTGGCGGATACCGGCTGGGATGTTGGGGTCAAACCACTCTACCGCGTCACCAGACCAGATAATTAGGTCGGTCATACCACCTGCGGCATACTGATATAGGTCGCGAGCTGCAAAGGGGCGGCCTGTTTCTGGGTTGATGTCTGTAAGCATAACCACTTCACCGTCTTGCCACTGCCAATCGCGGCCTTCGAAACCGAAGATCATCGTGTTGATACCGTCTGCTGACTTTTTCCAGTCAATGAAGTACATAATGCGTTCCATTGTAGCATCGTCAACATTGCTTGAGATAAATGACTCGGACCAGAAGCCGCCGCCTATCAACCATACATGCTCTCTGTCAGGTACATATGGTGGGAAGAGGATTTCCACAGCTTCTACAAAGTCGATATCTGGGTTAAGTTCTACCCACTCCAGATAAATATTATTCAAGTGGATAGGTACTACTTGCCTTAGTAGGGTTCCGGCACGGCCCAGAGCAAATTGCTGGTTACCTTGCCATACGGAGTTGGTTACAAAGTCCGGATCAAGAAGTCCGCGCTGGAATGCTTCACGCCAGAAAGCCATAAGCGGAAGTGATGAATATTCGAAAGCCGGCCTTACAAAGCTGCCGCCTTCTCCCATTGGTGCCCAGTCGCCGCCGGTGTGGCCATGGCCTGTGAAAGTATGGCTGCTTAAGTTGAAAACACCACCGGGAAGTACGCCGAATACTACATCAGCGGCACCTGGAAGATCAGCAGCATTGTCTACATAGGCCTGCCACATATTGAGGAAGTCTTCTTCTGTTGTCGGGATGGGGATTCCCAGCTGCTCGCGCCAGTCACGGCGGTTGATTATACCACGGGCCAGGGCTGTAATTTCTGCTTGAGGAACTGTTCCTCTTGGAACGATGTAATGCTCGCCGTCTACCATTCTTTCTTGCATGAATGGTTGGCTCATCCATTCGTTAAGGCTTGGCCAGCGCTCCAATTCTCCTGGAAGGGAGCGGATTAGCCCAGAATCACGCCATTCCATCCAAATTGCCGCGCCAATATCCACGCCACCTAAGATGTCAGGAAGGGTGTCCGCTGCTGCCCAAAGTAGGGGAAGCTCTCCCATATTGTCCCAGCCGATATCCAAAGGCTCAAAGGTTAGGCCGAAGCGTTCTTGGATATATAAGTAAATCTCACAAGGCTCCCCCGCAAAGGAAGCGCTTGCATCCCAAACCGATACAGAAATCTGGATTAGATCATCCCAGCGGGATTCACCGTCTGTAACCTCAGGGGTTTCTGCATCCCCTTGGTTTGCTACAGGGGTTGGTGTTGGGGTTTGGTTTGTGCCTGCTTCGGTATCGTCATCGCCGTTTCTACCACACGCTGCAATAAAAATCAGCGATGCAACCATTACTAATGCTACCAGTAAAAATTTGTTCTTCATAAATCGTTGCTCCTCTCTTATTTATGCCTTTATAGCGCCTAGCATTATGCCCTTAGTAAAGTAGCGTTGTAGGAATGGGTACACCAGCAAAATAGGCACTGTTGCTACCGTAACTGTTGCGAGTTCTAATGAGCGGCTATGCACAGGCCCTTGGGCTGTGGCCCGTGCGGCGTGGCCCATTACATCACCAAAGGCTACGGTATTTTCTATTACTAGGCGTCTAAGCAGTAATGCCAAAGGCGTCATAGATCTGTCTTGCAGGAAAAGCATCGCATTCCACCATTCATTCCAAAACCCTACAGCGTAAAAAAGTGCAACCGTTGCCATTATGGGTTTTGAAAGGGGGACGATAATACGCCACATGATGATAAATTCTCCAGCGCCGTCTAGGCGGGCGGACTCGTCTAAGGAGTCGGGGAGTGACATGAAGTAATTCCGCATGAGTATCATATTAAAAACCGACAGTGCGTTTGGAACTGTCATAACCCAGATATTATTTACAAAGCCTAGGTTTACCATTACCAGATACCAAGGGATAAGTCCTGCACTGAAAAACATTGTAAATATTACGAAGTAGAATAGAATCTTCCGGCCGGGCAGGTTTCTTCTGGATAGCACATATGACGCAAACACTGTCATAACCATAGCCATTGCCACACCAAAGAGAACATTGCGTACAGATACAATAATGGCACTAATGAGCTGGGCATCTGAGAATATGCGCTGATAATTCTCTAGGGTCAGTGCCCGGGGAAACAGCATAAAGCCGGCACGAGCAGCGTCTTCGAAGGTGGAAAATGAAAGGATTAGCATATTGTAAAAAGGAAAGATTATAGACAGAGCCAGTAAGCCCAAAACGGTGTAGATTGTGATATCTGCAATCGTGTTACCAATACTACGATCTTTACTCATGGCGTACCCTCCCCTTTAAAATAATCCGTCGGAATTTAGTAGTCGTGCGATTTTATTTGCTGTCAGAAGCAGGGCGAAGTTAATAACTGACCTAAATAATCCTGCCGCCGCCGCAAAGCTTTGATTCATCCCGCCTTGGCCAAAACCAAAGTGGAATACATAAGTATCTAAGATTTCTATAACAGGACGGTTTACACCATTGCGGAACTGGAATATCTGGTCGAAGCCGCCATTCATGATATTGCCTACAGCTAGGATAAGTAGTACAACAACCGTGGGCTTTATACCAGGCCATGTAACATGACGGATACAATGCCAGCGGTTGGCACCATCTACCTTGGCGGCTTCATATAAAGCCGAGTCAATACCGGAGATGGAGGCCATATAAATGATTGCCCCCCAACCCGCACTGCGCCAAATACTGGAGCCAAAAAGGAGTGACAGGTTAATAGTCCTACTGCTATTGGCGAGGAACAAAATCGGCTCAATACCAAAATGCCCAAGCATCACATTGACCAAGCCTGAAAACTGGAACAAATCTTGTAAAACGCTGTACACTAGAATCCATGACAAGAAATGAGGGAAAGTGAAAATAGTCTGGAATACCCGCTTAGGTGCGCTGCGGGTTATTTCGTTCATAAGAATTGCCAGGATTATAGGCATTGGAAACTCTACCAACAGCCGCCCGAAGCTTATAATAAGGGTATTGCGAAAGGCATCCCAAAAATCCGGTCTATCCCACAGTACTCTAAACCAGTGAAGTCCAACCCATTCCAAATCAGGAAATGTAGCCCGCACCCTAAACCGGGTAAATGCCATAAGAATCCCGCCGGTTTGCATATTAAACATAGGGGCATAGGCAAATAACACAAAGAAGATAGCTACTGGTATAAATATTGCGTATAAATATCTGGCGGCCCAAATGCGTTTTAGATGCTTATTGCTTCTTAGCATTTTCACAATAATCTTCCTTTCTTGTAGAAAGTGGGTATGCAATATACACAAGGAATTGGATTGTGTCCTGGCATAATTACCTGTAGTTAGCATAGTTTTCGTTGATGGTTTGAGTCAATTGACAATATCCCCACTCCATACTAATATCCAATATAAATTGCTTTGAAATGGGTATATTTGATTTTGGGAGTCACCGTGGAAAGGAAGAGAGTATTGATGATTGGGGCTTTTTTTAAGGGTAGATCTGTGCTTATGAAATATGTAATCAATGCATGTTTGATTTTAGTTGTATTTTCCACTGCCTTTATTGTCAGCAATTTGGTTTTACTTGGTAATTTAGATCGCTCGTATCAAGAAAGAACAAGAACATCTGTTGACAGTGCCGCCAATTTTTTGGAGGATCGTCTTCATTTATTTGTGACTCATGCCATTAACATATCCCGTGACAATACTCTTAGTTATTTGTCTTTACATAGAGAAAGCGTTAATTATAACTTTATCTCCAGAGCCAATGGGTTAATTGATTATCTATGGCGCATTGTTGTTACCCATGATGAGCTTACGGATATCATGGTTTTTTATGATGGGTTGGATATATTTTTCAATTCTAGCAGCAGTATGAATATGGATATGCTGCCCCACTTTGAGGCTACCGGGCGGTTTGGGATAAGTTTTGACTGGCTTACACAGGATGTAAGAAGCGGGTTTTTTGTTACAGAGGAGTTTGTAGTTTATTACAATAATTATCAGCAGAGTATGCATGTGTTTATGCTGATTAGCCGCCATATTTTGGAGGAGATGATTGGCCGGCTTGTGCCTCATTATTATGGGGTTTTTACGGTATATACACAGGACGATTTACTGCTTTTAAGCAGTCAGGGTTATGTTGTGGGGGAGCCAGATATTGTTATTTATGGGGCGGGACTGTTTATGTATCGTTTCCGTTATAGTACATCTGCTTATTCTCATATTGTTGGTACTATGACTATGATGACTATTGGTGTTGCTGTTGTGCTTGTAAGCCTTACGGTGTTTCTTTTATATAGAATAAAAAAGGGCCTGTATGACCCAATTGGTGGAATTTTGAAGCATGTAAACGCTGATTGGCGAGAGGAAGAAACTATGCAAGATGAGTTTGCCGCTATACAAGACGGCATAGATATTATGAGAAATAACTTGGCAAAACTGGATAAAATTGAAGATGAGCATCGTCATTTAGTGTTTAATCAAGTGGTGACTACTGAGGATGAAGAGGCCTTGTATGCAATGACAGGATTAGAAGGGCGGAATTTTTGCGCCCTTACGATTATATTTGAGGACGAAGAAGGAAATAAGGATGCCAAAAGGACTAAGGATTTTGCAAAAGATGCAAATGCCTTTAGTTGTTATCCTATCTATTCTATTAGCAAGTACAATACTTTCTTTTTCTTCCCAAAAGATGACACTGCGTATGGTGCTCTTGTAGAGTGGGCTGACGGATATTTGCAAGAGGGATTTAGTCAGTGTGGTGTATCGGCTCTTTACAGCCGGCCGGGGGATATCCGACTAGCCTTGGAAGAAAGCATCAAGGTTTTTCATGAGCAGCCTACGGAAGGTTTGGTGCTTACACGTGGGACGATTTTACCTGGTACCCGCTTTCAAAAGGCCAGTAGTAAAATCACTACTGCTAATCATTTTAAACTGATTTCTGATGCTTTCTCCGGTGATATGGATAAAACTAGGTTAAACTTATTGGAAATATTAAATGACAATGAAGAAGTAAGCGCTCTTGCTAAGCGTCAGCTTCTGCTATGCTTGTATGATACGATATGTATGGTAACTGACAATAAAACAACCGCTTTAGAAGTTGTGCATCCAGAGCGGTTGTTTCTTGAGAATATTTATAATCTGGAGGAGTTGTTTGAAAGGTTATGTACAGACTTAACTCTGAGATTGGGAACCCAAGAAAGCGGCCATGATATGCTTAGATGGGTAGAGGAAAATCAAGACAGGGATATTTCTCTTTCAGATTTAGCCGCCAAGATGGGGATGTCTTATAATTATACAGGGTTACTGTTTAAGAATAAGACTGGTATGAGGTTTGTGGAATACTTACAAAAAAAGCGCATAGAGAAATCTATGCAGCTTTTATGTGAAACGGATATGAGTATTGAAGAGATAGCAGAGGCGGTAGGGCTTGTGTCTTCGGCTACATTTTTTCGGGTGTTTAAGAAGATTGCCGGGGTTACGCCTAAGTCTTATCGGGAGGCGGCGAAGAAGCAGTGATATCGTGAAGTAGGTTAATCAAATGTGATACGCGATGGCCTCTGTCTAATAGTGCACGATTTTGCAATATCAAAGGCAATAGAAAGTGTTACTTTTCCGGTTTTGACCAAAGTATCGGGGCAATTTGCACCCTGTGCATAAACTCAATATGCAAGACCCCTCAACCTATTAATATTATTTCATGGATTGAGGGGTCTTTTAGCGCAAACAGCTTCGTACTAGTTGGTAAAGGTATGGGTAACCGTCTGACCAAGTTCGGTGATGATAATCGTCATCTCCTGCCAATCCAAATCCCGGCGTATCTGCAATGATGGGATGTCTACTTGGTGGGGAGCGACATTGTTGGCAAAATCTCGGATATTTGCGCGCTCTCCATCTACATACAACACAATATCGTCAATCACTACTCGGTGTGTATTGGTGTACCTCTGCCCGCCTTGGTAGAACCAAATCACGATATGTGTACGCCAATCTTCCTCAAAAACCTGGGTGTGGAAATATGGTGCTGTTTCTGGGGTATGCAGGCTGTTGACAAGCGTGGCTTCTATTGTTTGGTCAATTACTGTTATTGATAGTGTGATTGTCTCCCATTGGCCGTTTTTATTTATATCTATATAGTTGAAATCTTCCAGCCAGCCTTGATTTGCTGCCCATCGTTGATTTATGCGTACAAATTCTATTGCATCGTTATCATTTTCATCTATTGCGGTTATTACTGCACTAAGTGGGAGTGGTGTGTTTACGCCGTCAAGTTGTGTCCATATACGGATTGTGCCGGATTGTTGAAGGTTTGCGTTTGGTCTGCTTTGGGTGCCGCCTGGGCCGTTGTTGAATATGTCTAGGGTTATAAGCGTTTCTGGGGCTGGCGTTGGCGTGGAAGTAGGCGTAGGAGTCGGCTGTGGAGTTGTACCGAAAGATTCTTCTGCAATGCGCTCTAAATCGCCTACTGTTAATACCACATTATTACCTGGAGTAAAGCTCTCAAGCACCATGTTTCCGTCTGCACCTGGAGATGGAACATGATATACGGCATGTCTTGAGGAATTTAATAATAAAGGCAGATGGCCAAAGCCATCAGCAGTGGCACAGCTCATGAAAAATATTAACTCATTGCCGTAGACAATTGGAATTTTACGCTCATTGACGAGTTCGTAACGACCTAGTCTTCCGCCTCGCTGCGCGAGGTCTAAAATATCACCTATTTCTACATCTCCTTTAAATACTTCTAAAACCCTGAGACGATAGACTGTAAAAAGTTCATAATATCTTGAAATGTCTCGTTCTATTATATCTCCATGGCAACATATAAAGATGGGCTCACCAAGCAAAGTATTTATCCATTCCACCCTACTATCGTCTAAGACCTCTGCTCGAACAATATGTGTTGCGGTCTGGGCTAAATGATCAATATCTCTGATAATCCGAGGAAATCCTGTAGGAACGAATTCAGTTGTCATTCTAGTTTGTGTATATACTACAAATATCAATGATAAAACTGTTATTACTGCAACCATTATAATGCACTTTTTTTTCATAATTCCTCTCCTTTTGACATTTGAGATGTTTGGCAAATGGCCTAACACATGTTCGTTAATCATATATCATCCTAACACTATCAATATCGTAAGGGGTTGGCCCAAATACATCTCCCCAAAAAGCAACACTTGGATGCATAATGCTTCTGGCAGGAGGATGATCTTCTAAGCCAACGGCATGCCCTAACTCATGAGCCAGTACAATCGTTATCAATTCGCTAAGGGTGACGTAATCGTTATAAAATCCATCAAAATCTTCAAAAATTCTACGAGAGTTCAGATATATTTCAACTCTTACGAGTTGACGGCCAGATCTATTGCCTCCAACTTGCAGCCATCCAAGATATTCACTATCCCACCTTGGTTCAGCATTAACAATATTGTTCGAAGATTGGTTGAAAGCAAAGTATACAGGTGCTTCACTTCTATTCCAATTTAATCTACCCCTGTCCATAGCTGTATGCCACATATTATTGTCAAGACTATGATGAATCAATAAGGGTAGAGATATAGTATTTGACCAATACCAAAAATTTAAATGCCTATCTGAATCAGTATTCGACACCCACCTAGCATAAAGATTCATACTATGATTAGGAACAATTGTATTGGCAGTAACCTGTGTTCCTCCAACTGAGCGGGTGGTAAACCATCCAACAAATCTTCTCCCAAGGGATTCTCTTTGCCTTACTGGGGTAGGCAGTTGGCCGAATGGCATACCTGGTGTAAGAGGCTGGACTGTCACCGACGCCCCTCCATTAGAATCAAATGTAAATGATATAGCTTCCCATCTGGCAACAAGTGTCATATCACTGTTAGCTGGAGTAGTCGCTGTTATCTGAATCCACCAAGTATTGTCAGTAAACCATCCAACAAAGGCATGACCAGCTCTTGTTGGAGTCGGCAAAGAACCAACTGGTGCACCTCTTGGTATGACAACAGTTGCGGGATTTACGCTCCCTCCATTTGCATTAAGAGTTATAGTGTAAGCAAGAATGGGGCTCCACTGCGCCCAATAAGTTGTATTGCCACTAACAACAGTATTAGCACTAATCCTTATGCCACCGACCGATTGAGTAAACCATCCCATAAATGTGTATCCTGCCCTTGTTGGGTCTGATGGCAACTCTCCAACAGGCCTATGATTTTGCACCTGCCTTGTAATTGCATTGCCTTGTCCTCCGTTGAGATTAAATGTTACCGTGACAATATTTCTACTCCAATGAGCATGTAATGTTCTATTTGCGGTAGCAACAAAAGAGCCAATGGCGGTGCTAAAAGCCTCAACTAGATTATTTTCGTAGGACTCAAAATAGCTGGCCTCATATTCGTACATATCATTTATATCAAAATCAATATTGTACAAACCCTCACTCAACATATCTTCATCAAATGATTGTATTCCTATCTGAGGTGAGGCAAACCATCCTAAAAATGTATATCCTAGTCTATCTGGTGTGGGCAGCGGCCAAGGAGCTACACCAACTAGCGTCCCTGATAGTACTGACATTGTTGTTGGTATGCCAGAACCGCCGTTTAGCATTAGGGTTATTATGATGTTTTGCACTCCGGCCTGCGATACGGAAATTGTCCGAGTCGGTGCTCCGGTAGCTGTGACTGTTATCGTGCCAGATCGTGAGTTAGCGCCAGCGTTGGCTGTGGCGTTAATTGTAAAGGAGCCGTTGTTACTACCGCTTGCCGGAGATACCGTCAGCCATGAGGTCGCGTTACTGGATACACTCCAGGCGCGGTTTGATGTTACCGATATCAATTGACTGCTGGCTGTTGACGCTGGGCTCCATGTTGAATGGGATAGGTTTAGAGTTGCCGCCTGCGCCCCCTGGGTTACAGATATTGTACGGGCTGGGGTTCCTGTGGCTGATACTGTTATTGTGCCAGACCTTGCCGCTGTTCCGTTGTTGGCTGTTGCGTTTATACGGAATGAGCTATTTCCACTTCCGCTTGACGGGGTTACTGTCAACCAGGATGTTGCATTGCTGGATACATTCCAGGCTCTATTGGAAAATACATTTACATTTATGCTATCCGCAAAGTTTGACGGAGTCCAGGTGCTTAGGGATAGACTTAGATTTCCGGCCTCGGCCGCCTGTGATACGGGGATTGTTCTAGTTACTACCCCCGGGATTGATACTGTTATTGTTCCGTTTCTTGCCGTCGAGCCAGTATTTGCAGATGCGCTCATTACAAAGGATGCGTTACCGCTGCCGCTTGACCGTGATACAGTCAACCATGATGGCTGGTTGCTGGATACCGTCCAGTTGCCATTGGATGTGACGTTTACTGTCGCCTGGCTTGAGTGGTGAGTCTGAAGGTGCCAGCCTGATGAGGATACTGCAAGGTTGGCCTGATGTGCCGCCTGAGATACGGTTATAGTCCTTGTTGGGACACCCGGCACAGTCACCGACACTGTTGCCGATCTTGTAGATGAATTAGGATTTGCGGGTGCGTTCATTGTAAAAAAACCGCCGCCGGTTCGAGTCGATGGCGTTATATTTGTTATTGTCAGCCATGATTGATTGCTCGATATTGACCATGTGCCGTTGGCATTTACAGTCACTACTGCCGAAGATGCTGCGGATGTTGGACTCCAGGAAGATGTGCTCAGATTAAGTGACGGAGGATGACCTTGTTGGGTCACGCTTATGGTGCGCGTTGGTGCCCCGGGAGCTGTTACGGTTATAGTCCCGCTTCTGGATTGGGTACCGGGGTTGGGGGAGGTTGTTAGTCTAAAAGACCCGTTACCTGTGCGGTTTGCCGGAGTTATGTTTTCAACCCTTACCCATCCTAGATTGCCATTATTTATAGTCCATTGCCTATTGGAAGTTACTTGTATCGTGGTGCTGCTGGCATTGAATGATGATGTCCAGGAGCTTGCCGACAGATTTAGGGTTGCGGCAACATTGAATGGGGTAATGCCAGTGTTACCAAGATTATAGTTGTTGCCTGATTCCATATATAGAGATGGGTAAACCAACTCGTAAAACTCATCTATATTCATAACCTGAGGCTCATCAGAATCCCAGTCAAAGTAATACATTGTTTCTACTTCATAAGCCTCACTAGGAGGCTGAAACTCGGAGATTCCATCCCAGTTCATATGTTCAAGTATCGCTTCATTAAGACGCTCTGCTAGAACACCGTGTACTACTGGTTCTTCTCCGCCGAAATAGTACAGCACAACGATATCTAGATCGTCTTCGCCAAGGGCGGTAATGCCTTGATGACCGGAGTAATACGCCGATGCTTCATTTAAATAATCTAGCGGGACTTCCCTGACAGTAGTACCGTCCCAGCCGAAATAATATATCATTGCTGTTTCAGGTGGTTCGGCAAATTCTGGCGATTCGAATGATTCGAATAATGAGTCGAAATCGAAATCATCGTCCCAGTTATCACAAAACTCTAGTATTACATCATCTAATGATGCATCGGGTTGCACCATAGCAGCCATGGCTGGACTGTTTAATGACACAATCATGACCGCCGCAAGCAACAGGCATACGAGTCTCATTAGCATGTCTTTCACTTTCTTCTTTTGTATCTTCTCGTGAGTTGTGATTTTCATCGTTTTCCTCCCTTGTATAGGTAATAAGCTTAAACTTACTGCGTGTCCCTGCCTGTGCACGGCAAAGCCAAAGGAGCACTCCTTTGCTATTTCTTGGATATCATACCGTATGATTATTTCTAATGCAACTTTTTTCGTCATTATTTTTCTTTTTTCGATGCGTTATGATATATTTTCATTTCCCATTCTATTGCCCAATCATTATGCAACTTGATAAAGCAAAGGGGCGCATTTAGCGCCCCTTGCTTTTCCTGAGTTTTTTATTATTGATTTGCTATTGTGTGCTTTTTACTGCGCGATTTCAGCAACAACCCTAACTTCATCTGCATCCTTTATCTCCTGACACGACATACACAAATACCTTTCCACTGTGCCTTTTCCGCTTACTTCCTCACATGTTATAACGCTGTCGTCATCCGGATTGCTTTCTCCCAGCCGTATGGTTGCTACACCATCCTCATAGCTGATTACTAGCGTGTCCCCCGTGCTTGCACCCAGCTCTGTCCTTAGCTGCTTTGGGATTAGAATCCTACCCAAATCGTCAATCTTGTGCTTAAGTTCCAGTTTCATTGTAATGCCTCCTTGTGATTTAGTAGTAAGCTAACGACAAGCAAAAAGCGCGAAGGGAGACTCTGTGTATTTACACATCGTCATCGCCTTCGCGCTCAATAAACTTAAAATCAAATTTATGTAGCGTTACATAGATAGTACAGTCGGCTTGCCGACAACACACGCGCATACAACAATACCAGCCACCATCTCTAGCTTGGAGGGGAAGTCAAGCTTGAAGAGGGGCAGTGAATGTTATATACTTCGTGGGCTGCGGTAGCAGGTGTATACCTGTGTCTGGAGGCGATGTTTCCTCATCCCTTCAGGCGCCA
>Ga0131853_10001035_pt1 | contig 50513 bp, 70 predicted proteins | sample TergutLab28metaG_FD_92764 | JGI IMG/M metagenome (GOLD analysis project Ga0131853, IMG submission 92764) | Labiotermes labralis P1 segment gut microbial communities from Petit-Saut dam, French Guiana - Lab288 P1 (version 2) (version 2) | ecosystem: Host-associated > Arthropoda: Insects >...
ATTTTATCTTTCCAGTTTTCTCAACTCTCCCTTTAACCTCACATCACCCCCCTTCCCCCCCCCCCCCCCCCCCCCCCCCGACCCCCCCCCCCCCCCCCTTGTCTCCCCCCCCCCCCCCCCCCCATAACACCCAAGTCACAAAATCTAATATAAGAACGGCTGGCTGGCTGCAGGCTCTTCTAATCATATCTTGCAGCGTTTGATTAAAGATCTGTCTCTCTCATATCGAATTCCAACCTTAAACACTCTGGACCGTTCATATACTTCAGAACGCGCACAGTTACGTCACAGCCTCATACCTCAGTACAGTGTATGCCCCAAACAAAGCGCTAATTCCATATAGCGACTTGTTTCAGTACAACGCAAAGCTTTACTATATACAGCCATTGTTACAAACACTACGGCAGGGTCGTCTTCTGGCGTGCACACAAAATGACTGTCAATGCACTGCACTGCCTTCTTCAACAAAATGTGCTCGAAAATTCTTTACATAAAGCTGAATTTTGTATTTGAGCGAAGAAACCAGTCAGTTAACGCTGTACAGGGAAATAATCGCTGTTTGTTCTCAGATCCACACAAAACACATAAATACATTGTGTGGGCAGAACGTGGAATTGCTGAATGTTAAACTGGCGGTACACAAAATGACATCTAAGCCCCAGACGGAATGTTTACCCACCTTACAAGAAGCTATCCGTTGTGTCACATGTGAATCAGACATTCCTACATGCAGCACGGTGCGTATGTACAGGTCATTATTTTATCCGGCAAATATCCTTTCTCATCTATTGCGCCTCGCGTGTGGGCGGTAGGCGAAATGGGCTACGACAAACAGCCGATAGGTTAGAGTCCCGAATGGGGCAAAATATTTCCATATTTTCCAGACGGTCCATCCAATTTCTTATTCGCAGTGCCAGGCACGCTTCCTCCGAGGATAAGTCGGCTGGGGCGTGAAGCCAATTACTCATCTCCACTTAGTGAAGAAGTTAGGAATTAATTGCACTAAACCTCCACCCGCCGCACATCGGCATGACGCAGACAGGGGAACTGTACTGAACTTCACTAAGTATGAATATGCAGTATGACTGGAATACAGAAAAAATTATTATTATGATAGTGATTATGCAGTGATTGTAGCCGTTTGATGGGAGAATTGGAAGCGAACAGTGCGTTTGGAAAACTGAGGGCTACAGGGGCAATTCAGTAATAAACTGGAGGTTTTGGGAAATCTTCATCGCGAAGTGGATTGAATTAAACTGGCGAACGCAAGGATTAGAAGTGGGCTCCTCTGAACAGTACAGTCAGTCAATGGTTCACTTATTGCGTCACGCATTTACACAGCGTTAAATCAAATGGAATGGATAAAATCATATATATATATATATATATATTGCCTGAAGTGTTTCTGTGGGGACGTGGGGAATCTGCATCACATATCATCACGTAGGTCTGTTACAGGTGTGCAACCATTACGTCACGGTAGCAACATGTCCTTCTGCCCGCCATTAAAGTATATGAGGCACAGGAGTTACGGCTCCACACATTCTTAAGCGCAGAATAGATACAGTTAGCGGTCTGGGTTTTTCGGAGAAAAAAACGGATCTTGGCCCTGCCTCGGATATCCGACACATAGCCTAGTCACTATACCGACTGAGCTACCATGGCTCATACTGTAGCACTACGTTTATTACAAGTGCTGTGAAAATCACATAAATTATGCTTTAATGCTTAATTTAATTAAGCAACAGGCTATGAAGGCACACAAGAGATGGAGCTGCTTATGTTTCCCGTAGGCTAGAAACTGACTGACTGAGCTAACCAAGCTCCTCACAAGGAAAGACAGAGCTGTCACAACACCGACATGACGCATGAAGGTAGCCTGTCTGCTACATGGCCAATGGGTGTCTGTACTGGCAGGCCAGTGGCACTGTACACGGTCTGCTGTCTGGCGGTGTGCTGTCTGACTGTCTACTGTCTGGCTGTCTGCTGTCTGGCTGTCTGCTGTCTGCTGTCTGGCTGTCTTCTCTCTGACTGTCTGCTGTCTGGCTCTCTGCTGTCTGGCTGTCTCCTTTCTGCTCTCTGCTGTCTGCTGTCTGGCTGTCTGCTGTGTACTGTCTTGCTGTCTTGCTGTCTGCTGTCTGGCTGTCTGCTCTTTTCTGTCTGCTGTCTGCTGTCTGGCTGTCTTCTCTCTGACTGTCTGCTGTCTGGTTCTCTGCTCTCTGCTGTCTGGCTGTCTGCTGTCTGGCTGTCTGCTGTCTGGCTGTCTGCTGTCTGGCTAACTGATGTCTGGCTGTCTGCTGTCTGCTCTCTGGCTGTCTGCTGTCTGGCTCTCTGCTGTCTGCTGTCTGGCTGTCTGCTCTCTGCTGTCCGCTGTTTGGCTGTCTGCTGTGTGCTCTCTTGCTGTCTGCTGTCTTACTGTCTGCTCTCTGCTGTCTGGCTGTCTGCTGTCTGGTTGTCTGCTCTCTGGCTGTCTCCTGTCTGGCTCTTTGCTGTCTGCTGTGTGCTGTCTGCTGTCTGTCTGCTCTCTGCTGTATACTGTCTGGCTGTCTGCTGTCTGGCTGTCTGCTGTCTGGCTGTCTGCTGTCTGGCTGTCTGCTGTCTCGCTGTCTGCTGTCTTGCTGTCTGCTGTCTGCTGTCTGGTTGTCTGCTCTCTGGCTGTCTGCTGTCTGGCTGTCTGTTGTCTGCTGTCTTGCTGTCTGCTGTCTGGCTGTCTGCTGTCTGGCTGTCTGCTATCTGGCTGTCTGGTGTCTGGCTGTCTACTGTCTTGCTGTCTGCTGTCTGGTTGTCTGCTGACTGGCTGTCTGCTGCCAAGCTGTCTGCTGTCTAGCTGTCTTGCTGTCTGCTGTCTGGCTGTCTGCTGTCTTGCTGTCTGTTACCTGGCTGTCTTCTCTCTGCTGTCTTGCTGTCTGCTGTCTGTCTGTCCTCTGAGGCAGTTTTGCAAGTTTAAATGAATGAAGGTTACAAAAAATACGGTTCTTGGGCGAATTTATGGCAGCCACTGGCTACGAGCGTTACAGCCCCTAAGGGAATCAGGATATAGACATAACCATAAACACTACACGTACTTTAATGACGCACTTCCATGCCTGCAGTGGTAGACACTGACTCTCCTCACAAACAACAAACAAACTTCACGTAGCACAGTCCTTCTTCAGAAGCTAGCAGTTTCTCAGCCACTTAAAAACTCCCCACATTTTATGAAACCCGAAGGTTCATCGTCATCCTCACCACAGCCCGACATTCGCCGCTAACCTGAGCCAGATTAATCCAGTCCTCGCCCTCCCATTATATTTCTCTAATACCCACTTCAATTGTGTCCTTCCGTGTGGGTCTAGTTCTACTAAGTGGTAAATCTCTTTCAAATTTCCACTCGTATACTCTGAAGTCATTTCTCTTCTCCACCAAACTCGATGTGATTCCCCTAATCTCTCTCTCTCTCATATGGCCAGCAGTATAAATCACGAAGCTACACATTACGCAGTTCTGGGTCCCAAAGCCTTCGTTAGCAAATTAGCAATTAAACAGCAACACAACAAATAATTATCCTTCTTGCAGCCAGTCACTCAATATGCTACCTGTTGCCAGACACTTTCCGTGGGCTATATGCTGCTCCATAAATCAGAAACTGTGATGTACAGTATAGTACAGGTAGCTGAGCATTTAATTATCCTTGTTCAACTCTTTCCTCCGACGGCTGAGATAGGTAAGGCATGTGGCACGTACGGGGAACAAGAAAACTGCATGGAAAGTTTTGTTGGAGGTCGTAAGGGAAAGCAGGCACTTGCAAGACCCACACAGAAGAAAGGAAGAAAAGAAAGCAAGGCAGTACGAAGAGACAAAGTGAAGGATATAAGCCAATAAACAAGGCTGGTGTACACGTAGTTCCAATAAACACAGTAAACTGACTCTCACAGGCATCCCAGAACTCGCCAATTGCCTGCAGCACCTCGCACTGTCTTGTGACGTCACGCGAAGGAACTTGCTTCAAAGTCTCGTTCAGAAACGAATTCCAGAAGAATGATCGCCGTCACAACGACCACCTGCGTACTGCTGGCGTCCGGCTGGGCACCGACTGCACGTTTCGGCAAATCAAGGATTACTCCCTGCCACATGTAACATTTCTTCTTAAACTGATTACGTTACAGTTCTACATTTACCGTTAGAACAAAAAACAACACAACACAGTACAGTACAGCACCAGTACACACAGTGGCAGTAGCTGCACACCTTCTGCACCCGACATGTTCTTTCTCTGCCAGTCAATAGCACAATCCACATTAGCGTAAATTATGCAGACGGAAGAACACTCAAATTACGAAATGTAATTATACTGCTTGCCCCGTCCAGTCTAGTCAACAAGTTCCCGCGTTTTATGAAACCTTATGTTCACCGCCGTGCTAACAACAATTCGCCACGTCTCATCATCCTGAGGTAAATTAATCCGGTCCACGTTATTCTATCTTATTTCTTGCAGTCCCATTTTAATATTATCCTCACATCTACTACTAGGTGTTCCAAATGACTCTTTCCTTCAGCTTTGCCCACCAAGCCCCTGCATATCTCTTCCCCCCCACACACCAGCCACATCCCCCACCATATAATCACTCTATCATACCTTGTAACCCCTCACTATGCAGTCTCCTGCCATACCGTCCAACTTAGGCACAAACATCTTCCTCAGCACCCCGTTCCCGCACGCCATCAGCCTATGTTCTTCCCCTCATGTGAGAGACCAAGTTTCACACCCACACTTATGCGTGTATATCCTATATGTAACTTATGTATACATAACCTGTATCTATATTACTTCATAATTTGCACCTCACGTAGTACCAAAAACAGGGGATGAGGTGGCCGATGTAAATGACACGAATAAACGAAATCACAAATGCAGATAAAGTTTTAGTTGGGAAACCCACAGGAAAGAAATCTGTTGGACGACCTAGGCGTAGATGGGTTTCACGATGCGGACTGGATTCATGAGGATCAAGATGGGCCTAGCGCTCGTGTGGCCAGGTCAGTAGACGGACGGAAATTTGTGACTGTGAGTGACTGAGTGAGTGACAATCCGACTGTTAATGGTTCTGCCATACAGTTCTGTGGAACTTCCTGCACAGTCACTACTCACACGGTACACGTAACAACATCGAGGTCACGAAAGGGTGGAGTTTTGCCTTCGTTCCCTCCAACACCTTCACGCTGTAACACCCAATATTGCAAGCCTAAGGACTTTCTACTAAACATATTTCAGAAAATCGACGATGTAACTGGGTCACGCACATTGCATGCAGGCAATATGGCGGCCACTCAAACAAAACACTGGCACTGCTGCGTGGCCCACGGAGTTGCAGAAAACACCTGGTCGAACGAGAATATATCGGCAGCCATTTCCTTCAGGAAGAACGGCGTAAGGAATCCTACTGGATATCGCATTTCGAGGGAAGTGAAGGGATGAATACATTACAAGTAATTTGCATAACAATGGCCGCTTTGTTGCACAGTAAGGCACGGTCTTCAGTTCTTATCTTGCCGAAAACAAACGGAATCTTCATTTCAGTCCCACTTTAGCTCATGGACACGTAAAATTCCAGAACTAGATACAGTACAAGCAATTCGATTTATGTTGCACACGTGGCAGCACGTATGTTGTCAGACGTGACTGTTACGTCAGTTGGCGACACTGTGTCACGTGCACTGTGACAGCGTCCTCAGTTATTAAACGACGGTGAATCAGGTGAAGTGGTTTAATAACATACGTAGACATAACACAAGCCTATGGTGAGATACTATTGCGACACGTGTAACCGGCAACACGGCGATACGAAAAGTTCTGACGTCAGCACTGTTTCAATATTGGCGCCCTCTGACCGGGGACGTTGCTGCGATTCTTTAGCCGGACACAGCAGTTTGGTACACCCAGTTAAAGTCAATTCCAATCCGCAATTTCTCGCCAAAAGAACAAAGCGAACAAACTGCAGGTAATAACAAAACACGACCTAACGCTGGGAAAAGAGCGAGACGGATTATGGCTGATGTGATCTTCCCCGCGACGTGTACACTTTGCTTTGAAACTACAAACATACAGCTGGAGGAAAGTTTTAAAAGGATTGACACGCTGTGACATGGGAATCCACTATGCATCGCGCTGAGTGGCGGAAGGCACTGGCAGTTACTTCAAATTGCATACATCGAAACATTTATGGAACTGTGTCAAACAGATGTGAGGGTACACACAGACAGACAGCACCAAACTTCTGGCTACTTACACAAGTTCACTTCGTACAAATGTCAACACACAGCTGTCTCTCTCCATGGCGTAAGGGCATAAACGACGACTAAAATCACAGCTCCACCAATTCTGAACCTCGAAACTACATGGAGGTCGGTGAGAAATGGACAGAGGCTATTGTGGGAAGATGAAACGAACGAGATAATTGAAGACCGTGGCGCAGAAGGGACAGCATTAGTAAAATGTGTGTTCAAGAAATAGAATCTCACTCACGATACGTAAAATTGGCGGACTCTTGTGCACACTGTAATAAACATGCGGATTGCATAAAATGATGGGAATTTGTTAAGTTAATGAGAAAATGTCACGTTCTCAAGCAGGAATATTCCATACAGTTAATCAATAACTCTATTGTACTGTAACGACAACCGTACAATATCTGTACTGTACTGTAGAGACACAACTGCACTATTTGTAATTTGCTGTAAGACACACGTATAGTGTCCGTACGATGCTGTACTGGAACACGTACAGGAACTGTAATGTGCTCTACCAACACACGTACAGTATCAGTACACTCCTACACTAAACGTATTGTGCTGTACCGACAAACGTACAGTATCAGTACTGGGTTATGCCGACACAACTAGAATATTTGCACTGAGTTGTACCGAAAGAGTAACATTACACGTATTGTGCTGTACCGAAACAAGTACAGTATCTGTACTGTTCCGTACGGACACACCTACATTACATGTACTGTGCTGTACGGACACACGTAAAGTACTATTACTGGGGTGTACCGCGCACACGTGCAGTATCTCTACCGTGCCGTACCGACAAACATACATTCTCTCTATTGTGGTGTAGTGAAACACGTACAGTATCTGTACTGTGCTGCACATACACATCTACACTATCTGCATGGTGACGAACCGACACACGTACAGTATCTGTACTCTGCTGAACCGGCACAAATAAAATATGTGTATGTGATGTACTGACAATCGAACAGTATATGAACTGTGCTGTAACGAATCGCGTAAAGTATCTGTACTGTGTTGTACCGACACTGCTATACTATCTGTATTGTGCTGTACAGCAAAACGTACCGTAACTGTATTGTGTTGTACCGAAACATGTACAGTATATGAAATGTGCTGTCCCGACACACCGACAATATCTGCATTATGCTGTACTGACACACGTACAGGATCTGCACTGCGCTGTACCGACACACGTACAGTATCAGTAGTGTGCTGTACAGACAAACGTAAGTTATCTGTACTGTGCTCTACCGACACACGTACAGAATCTGATCTGCGATGTACCGACACAAGTACAGTATCTCTACTATGAGTACCGACTAACCTATATTTTGTGTATTGTGCTGTAACGAAACATCAACATTATCAGTACTGATCTGTACTGACACACGTACAGTATCAGTATTGTGTTGTACCGAAAAAACAACACAATACGTACTGTGCTGTACAGACACAGTATAATATCCGTACTGTGCTGTACCGACAAAAGTACAGTATCTGAAAGGTGCTGGATCGCCAAACGTACAACATCCATAATGTGATATAACGACACGCTTAAAATATATGTAATGTGTTGGAACGACACAGGTACGGTATCTAAAATGTGCTGTACCGAAAAAACTACACTAACTGTACATGCTGTACTGTCACACGTACAGTATTTGTACTGTGCTGTACCGACATACCTACAGTATCTGTACTGTGCTGTACCGACACACCTATAAAATCTGTATTGTGTTGTACTGACACACGTACAGTATCTGTACTCCGATGTACCGAAACATGTACAGAATCTGTACTGTGTTGTACGGACAAACGTACTGTATCCGTACTGTGCTGTACCGACACAAGTACAGTATTTGTACTGTGATCTACCGACAAAAGTACAGTACTTAAATTGTGAGTACCGACGCACCTACACATTCTGTACAGTGCTGTTCACAAACTCCTACACTATCTGTGTGGTGTACCGAAAAAGTGTACAATATCAGTACTGTGTTATACAGAAACACCCATAGTATTTGTATTGTGCTCTACCGACACAGTAACACTATATGTAGTGTTCTGTACCGAAACACGTACAGAATCTGTAATGTGCTGTACCGATACATCTACATTATCTGTAATGTGCTGTACCGAAACATATACAGTATCCTTAATGTGCTGTATGGACACACGTACAGTATCGGTACTGTACCGTACCGACACACGTATCCTATGTATACTGTGATGTACCGAAACCAGTACAGTATCTGTAGTGTGTTGCAGACATATACGTACAGTATCTGTATTGCGCTGTACCGTCATACATACACTATCTGTATTTTGCTGAACCAAAATATGTACAGTATTTGTACTCTGCTGAACTGACAAACCTAAAATATCTTAATGTGGTGTACTGACATACGTACAGAATCTGTACTGTGCTGTAAAGACACGCGTACAGTATCTGAACTGTGCTGTACCGAAACACCTGTACTGTCTGTAATGGGTTGAAGTGACACAAGTACAGTAACTGTACTGTGCTGCACCGATATGCGTAGAGTATATCAAATGAGCTGTCCCGATACAACGAAAATATCTGTCTTGTGTTGTACAGACACACATTCAGTATCATAACTGCACTGTACCAATACACATACAATATCTCCACTGTGCTGTACCGACAAAAGTACAGTATCGGAATTATGCTGTAACGGCACACCTACAGTATCCGTACTGAGAGTACCGAAACATCTATATTTTCTGTACTCTGCTGTACCTACACATTAACATTATGTGTAATGTGCTCTACAGAAACACGTACCGAATCTCTACTGTGCTGCATCGACACAAATACAATATCAGTACTGTGCTGTACAGACACACGTAAAGTAGCTTTACTGTGCTATAATGACACACATCGAGTATGTGTACTGTGCTGTACCGAAAAAAATTCCGTATCTCTATCGTGCTATAGGGATACAGCAACATTATGAGCACTGTGCGGTACCGAAACACGTAGAGTATGCGTACTGCTCTAAATCGACACCACTTATCTATCTGTATTGTACTGTACAGATACATGTAGAGTATCCGTACTATGTTGTATCGACACACGTAGAGAATCTGTACTGTGCTGTACTGTCACACGTACGAAAAATGTAATGTGATGTAACGACACATACATTTTCTGTACTGTGGTGTAGAGAAACACGTATATTATTTGTACTGTGCTTTACAGATTCACTTACACTATCTGTACCGTGCTCAAACGATACACGTATACTATCTGTATTATGCTGAACTGAAACAATTACAATAACTGTATGTGCTGTACTAACACAGGTACAGTATCTGTACTATGCTGAACCGACAAACGTATAGCATCTCTAATGTGTTATACAAAAACAAGTACAGTATCTCTACTCTGCTGTACCGACACACGTACAGAATCTGTACTGTGCTGTAACGACAAAAATACAAAATCTGTAATGTGCTGTACCAAAACACCTAAAGAATTTGTACTGTGCTGTACGGACAAACGTAGTGTATTTGTAATGTATTGTACCGGAAAAATTACACTATATATATGTGCTGTACTGATACACGTACAGTATCTATAATGTGCTGTACCGACACAACTACAGTATTTATTTTGAGCTGTACCGAAATAGTAACACAACCTGCCGACACAAGTACAGTATCTGCACTGTACCGTACCGACACACCAACATTACCTAAATTGTGCTGTACTGACACACGTGAAATATCCATACCGTGCTGTACCGCGCACACGTGCAGTATCTCTAATGTGCCGTACCGACACACGCACACTCTCAGTATTGTGATTTGCCGAAACACGTGCAGTATCTGCACTGTGCTGTACATACACATCTACACTGTCTGTATAGTGACGAAACGACAAAACGTAGAGTATCTGTACTCTGCTGAACGGACACAAAGAAAATATCTGTATGTGCTGCACTGATAATCGTACAGTATATGAATTGTGCTGTAACGAATCGCGTACAGTATCTGTATTGTGCTGTACCGACATACATATACAAAATAAACTGTGCTGTACTGCCACACGTACAGTAAATGTACTGTGCTGTACCGACACATGTACAATATCTGAAATGTGCTGTCCCGACACACCGACAGTATCTGTATTTTGCCGTACTGACACCCGTACAGGAACAGTACTGTGTTGTACCGACACACGTATAGTATGAGTAAGGTGCTGTGCCGACAAACGTACAGTATCTTTATTGTGATGTAACGAAACACGTATAGAATTTGATCTGTGATGTACCGACACACGTAAAGTATCTGTACTTTGAGTACCGACACAAATACACATTCTGTACTGTGCTGTACCGACACATCTACATTATCAGTAATGTCTTGTACCGTCACACATATAGTCTCTCTAGTGTGCTGTATCGACACAACTACACAATCTGTAAACTGCTGTACCGATACAAGTACAGTATCCGTACTGCGAAGTACAGACTCACGTACAATATCTGTACTGTGCTGTTCTGACACAAGTACAGTATATGTACTGTGCTGTAACGATACAAGTACAGTATTTGTACTGTGCTGAAATGACCCACGTACAGTATCTATATCCTGTTATACCGACACAACTACAATATCTGTATGTGCTGTTCTGAAACACGTACAGAATCTGTATTTTACTTTACCGAAGCAAGTACATTATATGTAATGAGCTGTACCGACACATCTATTCTATGATTATTGTGCTATACTTACAAAAGACAGTATCTGTACTGTGCTGTAGCGACACATATTCAGTGTCTGTATTGTGCTGCACAGACACAACGGCACTATCCGGACTGTGCTGCACTGACACACGCACAGTAACTGCACTGTGTTGTACCGAAACACGGACAGTGTCTGCATTGTGCTGTACAGACACACGTACAATATCTATACTGTGTTGTACCGAAACACGCTCACTATCTGTACTGTGCTTTATCGAGACACGTACACGATCTGTATTGTGCTGTACTGAAACACCTACAATATTCCTATTTTGCTGTACCGGCAATCGAACAGTACATGTACTGTGATGTAACGACGCACGTAACACAATTACTAGTTTGCTTACCGACACACGTACAGTATACTTATTGTGAAGTATCGACACACGTACAGTATCTGTAGTGTGCTGTACTGACACAAGGAGCGTATTTCTATTGTGCTTTACCGAAAAACCTACATTATCTGTACTGAGTTGTAAGGACACACTTACAGAAACTGTACGTGACTCTACCCACACACCTTCATTATCTGTACTATGCTGTACTGACAAAATAACAATATCTTGTCTGCGCTGTACTGACACACCTACAGTATCTGTAATATGCTGTACCGACACACGTACACAATCTGTAACGTGCTGTGCTGACACACGTAGAGTCTCTGTACTGTGATGTCCTGACACACGAACACAATCTGTACTGTGCTGTACCGATACGAGTACAGAAAACTGCATTCTGCTGTTCAGACACACGCTCAGTGAACGTACTCTGCTGTACGGACACACGTACAATATCTGTACTGTGCTGTAACGACACACAAACAGTATTTATACAGTGCTGTAAAGACCGAGCTACACTATCTGTAACGGGCTGTACCGACACATGTTCAATCTCTGTAGTGTGCTGTAAGACACGCGTAAAGTATCTGTGTAGTCTTGTACCGACACAAGTATATTTTCTGTACTGTGCTGTACCGAAACACACACAATATCTGTACTGTGCTGTACTGACAAACGTAGAGTAACTTTATTTTGCTGTACCGACACATGTACACAATTTGTACTGTGCTGTACCGATACACGTGCAGTATCTGCATTGTGCTGTACCGAAACACCTACAATATCTGTATTGTGCTGTATTGAGACACGTACACTATCTGTACTGTGCTGTAAAGACACACGCACATTATCTGTACTGTGCTGTACCAACATACATAAATTATCTGTACTGGTTGTATTGACACACGTACACTATGTATTTTGCTGTATCGACACACATACAGTATCTGTACTGTGCTGTACTGAAACACGTATGTTATCTCTACTGTGTTCTAAATACAAACATACGCTATCTGTACTGTGCTGTGCCGGGACAACTACAGTACTTGTAATGTGCTGTAACGACACATTTACCGTAACTGTAAAGTGCTCTACCGATACACGTACACAATCTGTAAAGTGCTGTCCCGACAAACATACATTATTTTTACTGTGATGTACTGACACACGTACAGTATTTGTATTCTACTGAACTGGCACACCTACAATATCTGTAATGTGCAGTACCGACAAAGTTACAATTTTTGTACTGTGCTAATTTGACAAATGTAAATAATCTGAGTTGTTCCGTAACGACACAAATACAGTAATTGTTCTGCGCTGTATTGACATATGTACAGAACCTGTAGTGCGCTGTACTGACACACTTACACTATCTCAAATTTGCTGTACTGACACTCGTACAGATTCTGCATTGTTCTGTACCACACACCCATATAATCGGTACTGTGCTGTACAGTCAAACCTACAATATCTGATCTGAGCTGTACCAACACACATACACAATATGTACTCTGCTGTAAAGAAATATGTACAATATTAAAATTCTGCTGTAACGAAACACATAAAAAATCTGTACTGTGCTGTACCGTCATACGTACACTATCTGAAATGTGTTCTACTGAAACATGTACAGTATCTGTACTGTGCTGTACCGACACACATACACTACCTCACCTGTGCTGTACCGACATACGTACACTGTTTCTACTTTTCTATACTGACAAATGTAAAATATCTATATTGTTCTGTACCTAAACACTTACAATATCTGTACTGTGCTGTACTGACACACGTAGAGTATATATACGGTGCTGTTCCGACAAAACTACACTATCTGTACTGTGCTGAACTGACACACGTACGGTAAAATATTGTGCTCTACCGACACAAATTTGAACTGTACTGTAAAGACACACCTACAATATCTGTATTCTACTCCACCGACAAACCTACGTTGTTTATACTGTGTTGTACGGACACATGCACGGTATCTGTATTGTGCCGTACGAACACACGTACAGTACTTGTATTGTGCTGTACAGACACACAAACATCATCTGTATTGTGCTGTACCGACAAACCTACACTACCTGTATCCTCCTGTGCGGACACACGTTCAATATATTTAGTGGGCTTTAGCGACACACCTACAATAACGGTACCGTGCTGCAACACACACGTACAGAATCTGTACTGTGCTGTACCTACACACGCACAGACTTTGCAAAGTGTTCTACCAAACACATATATTATCTCTATTATTTGTACTGACACATCACACAAACTTTACTGAACTGTACCGACTATCTGTAATCTGCAGTAACGAATCACGTACAGTGTCTATACTGTGCCGTACCGACACACCTACAGAATATATAATGTGTTGTATTGACACAGTAATACAATCTGTACTGTGTCGTACCGACACACGTACAGTATCTGTTCTGTGCTCTACCGAAACACCTACACAATACGTATTGTGTAGTACCGACAAAAGTACAGTATCTGTAATATGTTGTACCCACACAAATACAGGAAAAGTACTGTGCTGTACCGAAACACTAACACTATATGTACTGTGCGGTAAAGACACAAGTACAGCATATGTAATGTGCTGTACCGACAAAAATAGAGTATCTATATTGTGCTGTACCGACACACGTACAGTATTTGTAATGTGGTGCAGAGACACAAGTACTATATCTGTATTGTGCTATACCGACACACCTACACTATATTCACTGTTCTCTACCGACACACGTACAGTATCACTAATCTGCTGTACGACACACTTACACAATCTTTATGTGCAGTACTCACACACGTATTTAAAATGTACTCTGCGGTACCGACACACGTACAGTATCAGTAACTTGCTGTACAGAAGCAAATCTACTACCTGTATTGTGCTGTACTGAAACACGTACAGTAACAGTAATGTGCTGTAGGGACACACGTACAGTATATGTACTGTCCTGTACAGACAAAAGTACAGTATCTCTAGGTGCTGTAACTACACACGTACACTACCTGTACTGTGCTGTACTGACACACGTACAGTATTTGTAGTGTGTTGAACCGAAAACTGAACAGTATCAGTAGTGTGCTGTACCAGCACACCTACACTATCTGAGGAGTGCTCCACAGAAACAACTTCACAAACTGTAGTCTGATGTACCAACACAAATAAAATATCTGTATTGTGCCGTGCCAAAACAACTACAATATCCGTACATTGTTGTACCGACACAGCTACATTATTTGTACCGTGCTGTACTAACACACGTTCATCATCTGTAATATGATGTACCGACAAAATTACACTATCTGTATTGTGCTGTAACGACACACATACACTACATACATTGTACCGTAACGACACCTATACACTATCTTTATTGTGCTGTACCAACGATACAACAATATCTGTACTGTGCTGTATCAACACACCTACACTATCTGTAGGGTGCTGTACTGACACGACTACACTATCTGTATTGTGCTGTAGTAAAACACAAAAAACATAAGTACTGTGTTCTACCGACACAATTTTTCTATCTGTACTGTGCTTTACCGAATAAATTACACTATTTTTAATGTGCTGTGCCGACAGAGCTACAGTACTTTTATTGTGCTGTACCGACAGAAACACACAGTATTTATATTGCGCTGTACCGACATAAGTACAGTATCTGTACTGTGCTGTCCAGACACACATACACTGCTAGTAATCTGATGTACTGACAAACGTAAAAAATCTGTATTCTGCTGTAACGGCACAGCTAAAATATCTGTATTGTACTGTACCGACACACGTACACGAAATGTACGGTCCTGTAACGACACGCGTACAGTATCTGTTCCGTTTTGTACCGACACAACTTCACTATCTGCACTGCGCTATACCGAAACACGTACAGAATCTGTTTTATGATGTACCGACACACATACAACATCTGTACTTTGCTGAACTGACACACGTAAAATATCTGTATTTTGCTGTAACGAAGCACCTACAATATCTTTACTGTTTGTACCGAATCATGTACACTATCTGTAATGTGATGTACCGACACATGTACACTATCTGTAATGTGCTGTACAACACTTGTACAATATATATAATGTGCTGTAACGAAACATTTCCAATATTAGTACTGTGATGAACCGACACTACACTATCTGTGCTGTGCTCTACAGTATCTGTTACGTGCGGCACCGACACAATTACACTATCTCTACTGTGCTGTACCGACACACGTACATTATTTATATTGTGCTCTACTGACATATTTAAAGTATTCGCAGTGTTCTGAAACGGCACAAATACATAATCTGTGCTATGTTGTACTGACACATGTACAGTGTCTGTACACTTTCGAACCGAAACAACCTACATTAACTCTAGTGTGTTGTACTGACTCACGTATATTACCTGAAATTTCTCTACCGATAAACTTACAGTATCTGTAGTTTGCTGTTCCGGCACACTTCAATATATGTATTGCGCTGTACCGACACACATAGAGCATTGTATTGTGCTCTACCTACACAAATACACTATTTGTATCGTGCCTGTAACGCCACAATTACACTATCTGTACTGTGCTCTACAGACACTACTATACAACCTGCTCTGTGCTGTACTCACACACATACAGTATCTGTACAGCGATGTATCAATACAAATATTGCGTCTGTAATGTGCAGTACCGACACACATAAAATACCTGTAATATGATATACCTACACACCTTCACTGTGTGTATTGTGCTGTATTCAAACACGTACACTACCTGGATTGTGCTGCACCGACACAAATTAATAAATTGTAACGAGCTCTACCGACACATATACAGTATCTGTAATGTGCTGTCCCGACACACCTACAGTATATATACTGTGTTCTACCAACACATCTAAAACATATGTACTTGAGGTACTGACACACGTGCAGTATCTGTATTGTTCTGTACTGACACACGCACATTATCTGTACTGTGCTTACCGACACACGTAAAATCTCTCTACTGTCCTGTACAGATACACGTACAGTATTTCTTTTCTGCTGTACGGGCACACCTACACTATCTCTAATGTGCTGTACTGACACACGAACAGTATCTTTATTGAGATATACCGATACACGTACAGTATCCCTAATGTGCTGAACCGAAACACCTACACAATCTGTATTGTGCTGTAACGACACACCAACAGTATCTGTACTGTGCTGTAAAGACACGGTAACAAAACCTGTCTGTGCTGTACCGACACTTGTACAGTAAATATACCGTTCTTTACCGACCTACACTATCTGTTCAGTGCTGTACCGGAAAAAATGCTGTATAGGTACAATTTTGTATCGACACACATACAGAATCCGTAGTGTGTTGTACCGAAACACGTACATTAAATGTATTCTGCGGTACCGACGCACGTACAGTAACTGTAGTGTGCAATACAGACACAATTACACCATCTGTATTGTGCTGTACTGACACACGTACAGAATCTGTATTGTGCTGTAACGACACACGAAAATTATCTGCACTGTGCTGTACCGAAATACGTATAGTATCTGTACTGTGCTGTACCGACACACGTACAGTACCTTTACTGTGCTATACTGTCACACGTAGAGTACCTGTCTTGTGGCGTATCGACAACCGAAGGGTATCATTAATGTTCTGTACCGGCACATTTAAACTCTCTGTACTGTGCAGTGCCGGCACACATACACTGTCTGTATTGTGCTGTAGCGACACAAATACACTACCTGTAATCTGCTGTAAAAACACAACCACAATATGCGTACTGTGCCGTACCGACACACACATTCTGTACCGTGCTGTATTAACACAAGTACACCATCTTTATTGTGCTGAACCGACCCACTAACAATATATGTGCTGTGCTGTATGGGAAAAAGTACAGAAAATTTACTGTAATGTAATGTGACGTACTGACACAAGTACAGTATCTGAACCGTGCAGTACCGATACACCTACACTATCTCCATTGTGCTGTACCGACCCACGTACAATATCTTCATTGTGCTCTACTAACATATGCACAGCATGTGTACTGTTCTGAACCGACACATATACGCTATCTGTACTGTGCTGTTCTGAAACACGTTCAGTAACTTTAATGTCCTGCACCGACACATATAAAATATCTATATCGTGCTGTACTGACACACGTAAAGAATCAGTACCGTTCTGTACAGAAACACATACAAAATCTGAACTGTGCTGTACTGAGATGCTTACAATATTTGTAGCGTGTTGTACCGAAACAGTACAGTTTCTGTACTGTGCTGTACCGACACAACTACAGTATCTGTACTGAGTTGAACCGACACACTACCCTATCTGTACTGTTGTCTAACTACGCACGTAGAGTACCTCTACAGTGTTGTACCGATAAAAGTAGAGAATTTACAAGTACAGTACCTGTATTGTGCTGTACTGACACAGTACAATATCTGTAGTGTGCTGTACAAACACACGTACATTTTGTGTATTGTGTTGTACCGACACACCTACATAATCCGTAACGTTTTTAACCGACACACTACATTATCTGTACTGTATTTCAAGACGATCGTACAGTATTTTTACAGTGCTGCACCCGCAAATGTTCAGAATATGTCTAGTGCTATACCGACGCAAGTACACTAACTGTGTTGTGCTGTAACGAAAAATATACACTACTATTATTTTGCTGTACCGATAAACGAACACTCTCTCTACAGTGCTGTACTCTCAAACGTACAGAATCTCTACTGTATTCTACCGACACAAGTACATTAAATTTAATGCGCTGTACCAACATACGTACACGTAACTGTATTGTGCTATACCGACACACCAACAGTATCTGTACAGTGCTGTACCGACACAGTTACAAATACCGTACTGTGCTGGACTGACACACGTACAGTTTCTGTACTGTGCTGTACTGACACACGTAAATTATCTGCATTCTGCTGTAACGACACACGTAAAATATTTGTATTTTTCTGTTAGGAAAAACCTTAAACTTCTCTACTGTGCTGGACTGGCACACATACACTATCTGTACCGTACTGAAAAAAACAACGTACAGTATATGTACCGAGCTCTCCGGAAATATCTTCACTATCTGTAATGTAATGTACCGACAAAAGTACACAACCTGTACGTTGCTGTTCTGACTCACGTACAGTATTTGTTATGTTCTGCAACGAAGCACCTACACTATCTGTACTGTGCTGTAACGATTCATGTACAGTATCTGTACTGTTCTGTACCGAAAAACGTAGAGAATAGGCCTTGTGTTGTTCCGAAAAACCTACATAACCTGTACTGTGTTGTAAAAATTCTATAAGTTATTGAACCGACACACGTACAATAACCCTACTGTGCTGTACCGAAGCACGTTCAATATTTGTAATGTGCTGCATCGACAAAAGTAAAGTTTCTGAACTGTAATGTACCGAAACACATACATTATCTGTACCGTGCTGTACTGATATTCGTACAGTATCTGTATTGCGCTGTACCGACACACGTGCAATATCTTTACCGTGCTGTATCGACACAAATAAAGTATCTGTGTTTTGCTGTACAGACACACATACACTATATTTAATGTGCTGTAACGGCACACATACCTTAAATGTACTGTGCTGTACCGAAACATGTACGGTATCTGAAATATGCTGTACCGACACAGGTACAGTATCTGTATTATTCTGTACTGACACACGTATAGTATTTGCATTATCTGTACTGTGTTGTATTGAAACAATTACACTTTATCCACTGCGCTTTATCAAAACCAATACATTATCTGTAGTGTGCCGAACCAACACATCCACTCTACCTGCATTGTGCTGTACCGACATGCCTACACTCTTTGTACAGTTCTGTAACGAAACACATACACCATTCATATTTTGATGTAACGACACACCAACACTAACTCTACTGTGATGTACCGACACACAGTAAATGTGTATTGTGTTGTAACGACAAAATTACACTATTTGTATTGTGAAGTACCAACACAAAAAAATATCTGTACTGTGCTGTACAAATACAATTACATTATCTGTACTGTGCTGAAACGACACATCTAAAATTTCTGTATTGTGATGTACTGACACACATACACCGTCTCTACTGTGCTGTACCGACACACTTACAATATTTGAATTGTACTGTACTGACAAATATACACTATCGGTAACGTGATGATTCGAAATAACTACAGTACATGTATTGTGCTGTACCGAAACACGGACAGTACCTGTACTGCGCTGTACAGACACACCTACAAAATCTGTACTGTGTATACTGACACACGTACAGTTTATGTACTGTACTGTACCAACACATATACGATATCTGTATTGTGCTGAACCGACACACCCACACTATCAGCACTGTGCTGTAATGAAACATGTACAGTATCTGTCCTGTGCCTTGCCGACAAACGTACAGACTTTCTATTGTGCTGTGCTAACAAACTTACCCAATATCTGATGTGCTGCACTCACACACGTACAGAATCTGCACCGTGCAGTACCGACCACATAAAATGTCTGTATTTTGCAGTACCGACAAGCGTACAATATTTGTACTGGGCTGTACTGACATACGTCCAGCATCTGTATTGATCTGTACCGACTTAACAAAAATATCTATACTGTGCTGTAGGACACACGTAGAGTATCCGTACTGTTCTGTACAGAAACAAATACACTATCTGTACTGTGCTGTACCGACACACGTATAATTTCTGTAGTGTACTGTACCGACATTCGCACAATTTCTGTACTGTGCTGTACCGACACAACTACATTATCTGTACTGTGCTGATCCGACACACTACACTTTATGTATTGTGATCTAACGACGCAAATATAATATCTGTATTGTGCTGTAACGAATAAAGAACAGAATCTGTATTGTGCTATACCGACACAAGTACAGTACCTGTATTATGGTGTAACGAAACACGTAAAAATCTGTAATGTGTTGTACCGACACAACTACGCTTTCTGTAGTGTTATGTATTGACACACGTACAATATCTCTACTGTATCGTACCGACACAAGAACAGTAAAAGTACTGTGCCGTACCGTCATAGCTACAACATCTGTACTGTGTTTACCGACATACGAACAATATCTGTACTGTGCTGTACCGACACACGTACAGTATCTTTACTGCATTGTACCGACACACCTGCAACTACTGTACTCTGCTGTGTTGAGACACGTACAGTATCTATAATGTGTTGCACCGACACAAGTACAGAATCTGTAATGTGCTGTAATGTCCCATGTACACTATCTGAATTATGCTGTAACGAAACACCTACACTATCTCTATGGTGCTGTACCGAATCATGTACAGTATCGGTACTTTGCTGTAACGACATACGTACAGCATTTGTGCTGTATTGTTCCGAAACATTTACACTATTTGTACAGTGCTGTACAAACAGATGTACACTATCTTTACGGTGCTGTACCGATGCACGAACACTATCTGTATTGTGCTGTACCAAACCTGTACAATATCATATGTGCTGTAATAACTCACGTAGAGTACCTGTATTGTGCTGTACTGGCACACAAATCTATCCGTAATGTGCTGAAAAGAAACACGTACATTATCCGTACTATTCTGTATCTACACACCTAAAATATCTGTAGTGAGCTCCACTAACACATCTACAATATCTGTATTGTGTCCTACAGACACACGTACACTCACTGTATTGTGGTGTACCGACAAACATAATGTATCTGCACTGTGCTCTAAGGACTCACATACAATATCTGTGGAGTGCTGTAATGAAACACGTACAGTATCTGTACAGTGTTGAACAGACACATGTGCAGTATCCGTACTGTGCTGTACGGGCAAAATAACAGTATCTTAACTGTGCTGTTCTGATTCTCGTATAATATTTGTACTGTGCTGTACCGACATATATACCATAAATTTTCTGTCCTGTACCGACACATGCACAGAATTTGAAATGTGCTGTACCGACATAGATAAACCATCTGTATTGTGCTGAACTAACATATCTTCACAATCTGTATTCTGCTGTAACGAAGCACTATCTGTATTGTGCTGTACCGATTCATGTACAATATATGTACAGTACTGTACAGACTCACGTACATTGTCAGTACTGTGTTGTACCGACACAAATACACTATCTGTATTCTGCTGTAAAAGGAAACGTAAAATATGTAAACGGTGCTGTACCGAAACACGAACAATATCTGTACTGTGCTGTACCAACAATTGTACAATATCTGCATTTGCTGTACCGACACACGTACAGTATCTGTTCTGTGCTGTACCGACAATCCTACACTAACTGATCTGTGCTGCACTGAAACACGTAGTGTATCCTTATTTTTCCGTACCGACACGCAAACTCTATATAGTGTGCTGTACTGACAAACGTACAATATCTGTACTGTTCCGTACCGACAAACGCACACTGTCTGTATTGTGCTGTACCGACACACATACAATATGTACAATGTGCTGTACCGACACACGTGCAGTATATGTATTGTGCAATACCGAAACAAATAGAGTATATGTACTGTGCAGTACTGACACACATATATTTTCAGTAATCTGCTGCACCAAAACGCCTACACTATCCGTACTATGCTGTACTGACACACATACATTATCTGTAATTATCTGTACCGACACATCTTCACCATTTGTATTGTACTGAACCAACACAAATACAACATCTGCAAGCTTCTGTACCAACACACCCACACTATCTGTACTCTGTTTTAATGTCTCACACACACACTATCTCTACTGCACTGCACTGATACACACACACCATCTGCACTGTCCTGTATCGAAACGCCAACCCTATCCGTACTGCGCTGTACCGACACACGCAAACTAACTTTACTGTGCTGTACCGTCACACCTAGACGATCTGTAATGTGCTGTACTGACACACGTACTGTATCTGTACTGTGCTGTAACGAAACAACTACAAAATCTGTACGTGCTGAACCGACACAACTAGAATGTCTGCAATGTGCTGTAATATCATATGCACAGTATTTGAACTGTGCTGTACCGAAGCAGGTACATTATCTGTCCTGTCTCATACTGACACACGTACAGTATTTGTGATGTGCTGTACCGACACACATACACTCTATGTATTGTGCTGTACCGACACCGTATAGTACTCTACTGCGCTGTACCTACACAAATACACTATCTGTATTTAGCTGTACAGACACAACTACACTATCTGCATTGTTGTGTAGAGACACGTCTTCTTCATCTGTATTGTTTTGTAAAATACCTGTACTGTGCAGTACCGAAAGACGTTCAGTATCTGTACTGTGCAGTACCGACAAAATACAGTATCTGTGTTGTTCTGGACCGACACAAATAAAATATTTTTACTGTGCTGTACCGACATACATACACCATTTGTATTGTGTTGTACCGACACCTTTACACTACCTGTACTGTGCCGTACCAACACAACTACAGTATTTGTATTGTGGTTTACCAAACACCTAAGTTATCTGTATTCCTCTGTACTGACACACGTACAGTATCTGCACCGCACAGTACCGACACACCTACACTATATGTACAGTGCTCCAACGACACAAATACACAATGTGTATTGTATTGTACTGACACAATCACATCATCTGTATTATGTTGTACAGACACAATTACACTATCCCTACTGTGCTGTAAGGACACATATACAATATCTGTAATGTGCTGTACAGAAAAATATACACTCTCTGTATTGTGCTGTGTCAACACAAATAAAATACCTGTAGTGTGCTGTACCGACACACGCACAATATCTGTACTTTGCGTTACAGACACACCTACATTATGTGTATTGTGTGGTACTGACACACCCACAGTATCTTATTGTTCTGTACCGACAATCCTACAATATCAGTACTGAGCTGAACTGACACACCTACACTATTTATATTGTGCTGTAATGACACACGTACAGTATCATTACCGTGTTGTACTGACAAACGTACAAAATGCCTACTTGGCCGTACCGAATTATGTACAATATCTGTAATGTGCTGTATTGACACACATACAGTATATGCACCGTGTTGTTCCGAAACAGCTACACAATCTCTACTGACTGTTCCGACACACGTACACTGCATGTATTTTGCTTTACTGACATACGTACAGTACCTTTAATGTTTTGTACTGACAAACATACATTGTTTCTACTGTGCTCTACTGTCACACATACAGTATCTGTAGGGTGCTGTACCGACAAACAAACACTATCCGTACTGTGCTGTACTGACACACGTAAAGTAACTTTATTGTGTTTTATCGAAACACGTACAGTATATGTATTGTGTTGTACCGACAAACATACAGTATCTGTACTGTGCTATACCGACACACATACAGTATTTGTACTGTGCTGTTACGACACAGTTACGGTACCTGTATTGGGCTGTACCGCCACATCTACAAAATATGAACTGTGCTGTACCGACACAGATACGCCATGTGTAATGTGTTGAACTAACACACATACACCATCTGTATTCTGCTGTAATGAAGCACATACACTACTTGTATTGTGCTGTAAAGAATCATGTAAATTATCTCTATTGTGCTGTACTGACACACGTAATGTGTCCGTCCTGTGCTGTAACGACAAAACTACGCTATCCGTACTGCTCTGTACCGACAGACTTACAACAACTATAAGGTACTGTACCGACACACGTACATTATCTGTACTGTAGTGTTCCAAATCTTGTACAGTATCTGTATGTGCTGTACGGACACAACTACAGAACTTCTACTGTGCTCTACCGACACACGTACACTATCCGTACTGTGCTAACGGAAACACGGACAGCATCCGTTTTGTTCTGTACCGACACACATACAGTACCGGTATTGTGCTGTACTGACACACGTACAATGTTTGTACTGTGTTGTACTGACACGCGTACATTATCTGTACTCTGCTGTACCGACACCATACACTATCTGCACTGTTCTGTATCGACACACGTGTAGAAACCCTAATGTGCTTTACCGACACAAATACAGCACCCGTATTGTGCTGTACTGACACACGTACAATCTTCCCGGTATTCTGTAGCGACTCACCTTCTGTAACTGTACTGTGCTTTACCGACACATGTACAGTATCTGAACCGTGCTGTACCGACACACCTACAATATCTGTCGTGTCTTGTAATGACACACGTAAAGTATTTGTAATTTGCTGTACTGACACACACAATACTTATTTTGCTGTACCGAAACACTTAGCGTACTATAATGTGTTGTACCGAAAAAATACACTATTTCTAATTAGCTGTACCGACACAACTACACTATTCGTATTGTGCCGTATTGACACACGAAAAGTATTTGTACTGTGCTGTACCGACACAATAGAGTATATGTGTTGTGTTCTACCGACACATTTACACTAACTGTACTATGCCGTACCGACACACACTCACACACTATCTGTATTGTGCTCTACCTCAAACTTACACTATCTGTACTGTGCTGTAACAACACAAATACAATATCTGTACAGTGATGTACCAACACAACTACACTATCTGTATTCTGATGTAGTGACACAAATAGATTATCTGTATTGTGCTGCACCGACACACCTACGCTATCTGTATTGTGCTGTACCAACACAAATTAAATATCCGTAACGTGCTGTACCAACACACCTACAATATCTGTAGTCTGATGTACTGAAGCACATACATTATCTGTAATGTGCTGTACCGCAAAACTATTCTATCTGTACTTTGCTGTAACAACACAAATACAATATCGGTGTTGTGTTGTACCAACACACCTACTCTATGTGTAATATTCTGTAGTGACACACACAGATTATCTGTGTTGTGCTGTACCGACACACCTACACCATTTTTACTGTGCTTCACAAAGCCAAACACACTCTCTGTACTGTGATGTACCGGCACATGTATACCATCTGTACTGTGCGGCACCGAAACACGTGCAATATCTGTACTTGCTGTAACGATATTTGTGCAGTATTCTAAATTTGCTGTACCGACAAAAGTACAGTATCTTTTCTGTCCCGTTCTAACACACGTACAATATCTGTTGTGTGCAGTTGCAACACACATGCAGTATCTGTATTGTGCTGTACCGACACATTTAAACTATCTATAGTGTCCTGAACTGGAACACGTACAGTACTGTACTGTACTTTACCGATAAAAATACACTTCCAGTATTTAGCTGTACCGAGACAACTACACTATATGTACTGCGCTGTGCAGACACACCTACACTATCTGTACTGTGCTGTATTGATACACGTAATGTATATGTAATCTGCTGTACCGACACACGCATATAATCTGTACTGTCCTCTACCCAAACATATACAGTATCCGTGTTGTGCTGTACCCACACAACTACACTATCTGTACTGTGCTGTACCGACAAACTTTCAATAACTGTATTGTGCTGTACCGACACATGTACAATATTTGATCGCTGTTTTACCGACACACGTACAGTATCTGTATTCTTCTGTTCCGACACACGTACAATAACTGTAGTATGCTCCAGGGACACACGTGCAGAATCTGTACTGTGCTGTACCGAAACAACTACACTATCTGTATTGTGCTGTATCGACAAACCTACAATATCTGTAATGTTATGTAACGATACACGTACAGTATCTGTATTGCTCTGTACCCTCACACAAGCAAAATCTGTATTTTTCTGTACGGACGCAATTACACGATCAGTACTGTTCTGTACCGGCACACGTACAGTATCTTCACTATGCTGTACCAACACACGTACACTATCTCTGCTGTGCTGTACTGACAAACGTACACTATCTAATGTGCTGTACCGACAGAGCTACACTATTTCTACTGTGCTGTACCGATACAACTTCATTATCTGCAATGTGCTGACTGACACACGTACAGTATCCGTAATGTGCTGTACCGACAAACGTATGGAATTTGTAACCTGCTGTACCGACGCACCTACAAAATCTGTACTGTGCTGTACTGACACACGTAAAATATATTTATTGGGCTTCACCGACACACGTACACTATCTGTCCTGTGCTGTACTGGCACGCGTACAGTATCTTTATTGTGCTGTAAAGACACACCTACAATATCTGTATTGTGTTTTAGTCGCACACATAGGGTATCTGTTCTTTGCTCTACCAACACACATAAAATATTTGTACTGTGCTCTAAGGAAACACGTAAACTATCTCTACTGTGCTCTACCGATATAAAGACAATATATGTATCGTGCTGTTACGACAGACATCCACTATTTACACTGTGCTGGACCAAAACAACTACACTATCTCTACTGTGCAGTAACAACACATCTACACTAACTGTACTGTGCTGTACTGACACATATACAATATTTGTATTTTGCTCAACCGACACGTATAAAATATCTGTATTGTGCTCCACCGAGACAATTACACTATCTGTATTTTGCCGTAACAACACTACTACACTATCTGTATTGTGCTCTACCGACACACGTAGAGCAGCTCTACCGTTCTGAACCGACAAATCTACACTATCTTTAGTGTCCTGAACCGACATACCCATAAAATATGTACTGTGCGTAATGACACAAGTTCAATATCGGTATTGTGCTGTACTGACACACGTACACCATCTGTACTGTGCTGAAACGACACACCTACACTATCTGTACTGTGCTGTAATGACACACATATAGTATCTATATTGTGCTGTACCCATACTCGTACAGTGTCTGTACTATACTGTACTGTACCGACACATATACAATATTTGTATTGTGCTGTACCGACACACGTACAGTATCTGTATTGTGCTGTCCCGTAACACACAATCTGTACTATTCTGAACCGACACACCTATACTATCTGTACTCTACTGTACTGACACATGTACAATAACTGCAATGTGCTGTACCGACACACTTGCAGTAACTTTATTTTGCTGTACCGATATACATACACTATCTTTACTGTGCTGTACCGATAAAAGTACAGAATCTGTACTGTGCTGTACTGACACACCTACAGTATCTGTACTGTGCTCTATCGACACATATGCAGTAACTCTACTTTGCTGTACCGATACACATACACTCTCTGTACGGTGCTGTACTGAAACACCTACAATAAATGTGCTTTTCTGTACCAACACGCCTACACTCTCTGTACTGTTCTCTACTGACACACCCACACTATCTGTACTGTTTCTGTACCGACACACATACACTATCTATACTATGCTGTACCGACACACCAACACTATCTGTACTGTGCTGTACCGACACACCTACATAATCTGTATTTTGCTGTACGACACTTTTACACTATCTGTACTGTGCTGTACCGACAGACGTACACTTTATGTAATATGCTGTACTGATACAAGTGCAGTATCTGTAGTGTGCTCTACCGACAGATCTACACTATTTTTACTGTGTTGTTCCGTCTCACGTACAGTGTCTGTACTGTGCTGAACCGACAAACCAAAACTATCTTAACTGTGCTGTACTGACACACGTACAGTATATGTAATGTGCTCTACCGACAAACGTACACTACCAGTATGATCTGTACTGATACAACTTCACCATCTGTACTTTGCTGTACTAACACTCGTACAGTATCTGTAATGTTCTGTACCGACACACCTACACTATCTCTACTGTGCTGCACCAACACAACAACACTAAATGTACTGTGCTGTACCGACACATACAGGGTGTTTTACGATTTGTGAACATTACTGCAGGAAGTTATTTTCTAGTTCCTTGTGATAAAAGAAGTCAATGCAATCATATGTCCAATTTTGGACGTTACGGATTTACGGGCATTTTCAATTCCCGTGCACGCCCTTGTGTGAACCGCGTCTTACCACCTGGAGGGTGATGCACTCAACTTGGCGGCTTATCTTTTGCGTTGCAAGCATTATTTTTGCCATCTGGCTCGCCCACCCATCTACAGACAGTCCAGTTTCCGTATCTCGACACTTGGAAATTATTTAAGGAATGTGAGGAAAGTAGGGTGGGTGGGTATTCGCCTGGTCCGTGTATACTGCATGACTCAGCTACTACTACGTATTCAAAAACCTTTATCACTAGCATTACAGTGACTGTGTCGGCTCCTGATGTTCACAGCAGTACGGCGATAGTTTCGTAAAGGAGTGGGCGGTAGAAGCGACAATGCGGGGTGCCTGTTATTCTGTATTCTTATCTAGGTGCATCCGTTACGTTCACGATGCCGTTCACATTTTCAGTTGCAGAGTATGCAGATATGATTCACGTGTGCGGTTTTTGTGACAGTAATTCAGTTCATGCCATAGCTGAATATCAGCAACGTTTTCGGAACCGTAGAATACCAACCCGAAGACTGTACACTCGAGTTTACCAGACATTGCAAGATACCGGTACACTTCCCGGCGTTCGCATTGCAGCCGAGTGTGATGTTAATGAAGGCGTCGATGAAGAAGAAGATGGTACAGAACAGTCCACGTGCGAGTATGCGAAGATATGCAAGACGTCTTCGTGTTCCCCATACGTGAGTGTGGAGAACACTGCGTGCAGAGGGCATGTACCCATACCACGAACAGCGAGCGCAACATCTCAATGGCAGTCGCCAATTGCATCGTTACACTCTATTTACTAATGAAGCGCGATTCAATCGCGACGGTGTCAATAATACACACAACTCTCATGTGTGGGCAGATGAGAATCTCCACGCCACTGTGGAAAGCAACTTTCAACTACGTTTTGGTGTCAATGTGTGATGTGCAGTTCTGGACGATTAGCTGATTGGTCCTTTCGTCTTGGAAGGTCGTCTTACAGGAGAGGCGTACCTCAGATTTCTGCATGACGAATTGCCCCGACTTTTGGAGGAAGTACCTTTGAATAAACGAGGTCATATTTATTTCCAACATGAAGGAGCTTCTCCTCATTCTTCACGTGAAGTTAGAAAGTTCCTGAAATATCCATTCCCTGGGCGATGGATCGAACTTGGCCGTCACAACAATTGGACAGCCAGGTCTCCAGAATTAAGCCCACTGGATTATTGCGTATGGGGATGGATGAAAGGACTGGTTTGCAGTGTGAAAGTGGTAATGCGAGATGAATTGCTTCGTCGCAACTTGGATGTGGCAGACCGCATCAGAAACAGCTAGCGAAAACTACGAGCAACCCGCGCAGTTCACAACCGAGCGGCAGCGTGTGTTGCGGCTGGCGGTAGCATTTTCAAAAACCAGCTTTTTCGAAAACCAGCCTTAAGCACATATCAGATAAATTTAAAGGTAAATTCACGAAGTTAACTTTACATTTAAAATTTAAATGTATCATGTATAACGCCGGTTTAATATTTTGTCCGTTTATTGTCAATAACCTTTAACTACTATTCTGAGATACAAGCAATCATAACTCCGTAATCGTCCAAAATCGGCAACATGTTTACATGAAATTTTTTGATTAAAAACACCCAAAAAAATCACCTTCTGCAGTAATGTTCACAAGTCGTGAAACACCCTGTATACGCAATCTGTATTGTGCTGTACCGACACACCTACACTATCTGTATTGTGCTGAACCGACACACCTATACTATCTGTATTGTTCTGTACTTACACACGTAAAATATCTGTATGTCCTCTACCGACAAACGTACAGATTATGTACCGTGCTGTACCGCCACATCTACAATTTTAGTACTGTGCTGTACCGACACACGTGCACTATCTGTACTGTGTTGTAATTACACATATACAGTATCTGTACTGTTCTGTACCGATACAGCTACACTATTTGCACTGTGCTGTGCTGAGACACATACATTATCTGTATTCTTCTGCACTGACACACCTACAATATCTGCACTGTGCTGTACTGAAACACATAAAATATCTGTATTATGCTGTACCAACAAACATACACTATATGTATTGTAACATACCGACACACGTAGAGTACTGTATCGTGCCGTACCGACACAAATACAATATCTGTATCGTGCTGTACCAACACACATAGACTATCTGCTCTGTGCTGTAACGACAAATTTACATTATCTGTACTGTGCTGTACCATGACACGTACAGTATCTGTATGTGCTGTACAGAAACACGTGCAGTATTTGTATTGTGTTGTAGCGAAAGAAATACACTATCTGTATTGTGTTGTACTGACACACGCAAAGTATCTGTACTGTGCTCTACGGACACACACACAATATCTGTTGTTTGCAGTACCGACACACTTAAACTACCGTAAGGTGCTGGACCGAAACACGTATAGTGCCTGTATTGTGCTGTATGGACACAACTTCAATATCAATAGTGAGCTGTACTGACAAACGTACAGTACCTGTACTTTGCTGTACCTACACATATACACCACCAGTAATGTGCTTGCTGACACACGTATAGTATCAGTATTGTGCTGTACTGATACACGTAAACTCGCAGTAGTGTTCTCTACTGATATACCTACTCTATCTGTAATGTGCTGTGCTGACATACATGCACTATATGCATTGTGCTGCACTAACACACGTACAGTACCTGTTCTGTGCTTTACCGACACACATACACTAGCTGTACTGTGTTGTTATGATACACGTACAGCATTTGAACTATGCTGTACTGACATTTGCATTACCTGTATTTTTCTACACCGATAAAAACACACTATCTGTACGTTGCTGTACTGAAACACCTACACTATATGTACTGTGCTGTAAAGACACACCTACATTACCTATATTGTGCTGTTCCGACACACCAACACTATCTGTACTGTGCTGTATTGAAACAAGTAGAGTATATTAATGTGATGTAAAGACACACCTACATTATCTGTAACATTTTGTAGAAACACAAACTAACTGTATTGTGCTGTACCGTTACACCTACACTATCTGCATTGTGCTGTATCGAAACACCTACACTATCTGTAATATTTTGTACCGACACAATTACACTATCTGTACTGTGCTATTCCAGCGCAATTACACATTTTGTACTGTGCTGTACGGAACACTTACACTATCTGTATTGTGATGTAACGACACACGTACACTATCTGTAATATGCTGTAGTGACACAAGTTCGGGATCTGTACTGTGCTCTACCGAGAGAACTACACCATCAGTATTAGCCTGTACCGACAAATCTACAAAATTTTTATGTGCTGTACTGAAACATGTACAGTATCTGTACTGTGCTGTACCGAAAAACGTACAGTATATGTATGATCTCTACCGACAAAATCACACTATCTCTACTGTGCTGTACTAAAACACGTACAGAATCTGTACAGACACACCTACACTCTCTGTACTGTGCTGCAGCGACATACCTAAAATATACGTACTGTGCTGTACCGACACATATACACAATCAGTATTGTGCTGTACTGACACACGTACACCATTTGTACTGTGCTGAACAGACACACATACACTATCTGTATTGTGTTGTACTGAAACACGTACAATATCTGTATGTGCTATACCGACAAATTTACAGATTCTGTACCGTGCTGTACCAACACATCTAGACTATCTGTATTGTGCTGTACCGACAGACGTACACTATCTGTACTGTGCTGCACTTAAACACATACAGTATCTGTATTGTTCTGTACCGACACACCTACACTATGTGTATTGTGCTGTACTGAGACACGTACACTATGTGCACTGTTCTGTACTGACACACCTACACTATCTGTAATATGCTGTACGAACAAACGTAAATATCTGTATTGTGCTGTACCAACACACATACACTATATGTATTGTACCGTACCGACACAAGTAGAGTACTATAGAATGCTTTACCTACACAAATACACTATCTGCATTGTGCTCTATCAACACATCTAGACTATCTGTACACTGCTAAACCCGCACACTTAAATTATCTATACTGTGCTGTACTGAAACACGTCAATATCTGTAGTAGACTGTACGGAAAAACGTTCAGTATCTGTAATGTGCTGAACCGACACACATACACAACACCATTGTGCTGTACCGACATACCTACACTAGTGTAATCTGCAGCACTGATATACGCACACTATTTGCTCTGGCTGTACCGACACACCTACACTATCTTTATTGTACTGAACCGTGACACATGTACAATATCTGCATTCTGCTGTACCACACACCTACATTATTTTTACTGTGCTCTAGCGACATACTTGCAGTATCTGTACTGTGCTGTACCGACACATCTACACTATCTATATTGTGCTGTACCGACAAACGTACAGTATCTGTATTGTGATGTACCGACACGCGTACAGTATCCGTGCTTTGCTGTACCTTCACACCTACTCTATTTGTGCTGTGCTAAACGGACACAAGTACAGTATCTGCATTCTGCTGTACATTCACACCTACACTCTTTGTACTGTGCTGAACCGACACACGTACAGTATCTGCATTCTGCTGTACCGACACACCTACTCTATTTGTACCGTGCTGTACCGACACCCGTACAGTATCTGTACTGTGCTGTGCCGACACACATACGAGTACACTATCTGTACCGTTCTGTACTGACACACGTAAACTTTCTGTACTGCGCTGTACCGACACACCTACACTATCTGTACCATGCTGTATCACTACACATACACTGTGTGTACTGTGTTGTACCAACACACCTACACTATCTCTACCGTACTTTACCAACACACCTACACCATCTGTATTGTGCTGTACCGACACAGCTACAACAACTGTACTGTGCTGTACCGACACACGTACATTATCTGTCCTGTTCTCTACCGTCACACCTACACTATCTGTACTATGCTGTACTGACACACGTACAGAATCTGTATTGTGCTGTACCGACACACGTACCGTATCTATACTCTTCTGTACCGACACACCTACACTATATATATTGTGTTGTGCTGACACACGTACAGTATCTGTACTGTGCTGCACCGACACACTTACGCTATCTGTACTGTGCTGTACTGACACAGTACAGTATCTGTACTTTGCTGTACCGACACACATAAACTATTTCTACTGTGCTGTACCGACACACATACAGTATCTGTTCTGTGCTGTACCAACCACGTACATTATCTGTTCTTTGCTGTACCGACACACCTAGACTATCTGTACTGTAGTGAACCGACACTTGTAGAGTATCTGCATTCTGCTGTACCACACACCTACATTGTTTTTACTGTGCTGTACCGACACACGTTCAGTATCTGTACTGTGCTGTACCGACACACCTACACTATCTATATTGTGCTGTACCGACAAACGTACAGTATCTTTATTGTGCTGTATCGACACACGTACACTATCTGTCCTGTGCTGTACCTTCACACCTACTCTATTTGTGCTGTGCTGAACCGACACACATACAGTATCTGCATTCTTCTGTACCGACACACCTACACTATTTGTACTGTGCTGTACCGGCACACGTACAGTGTCTGTACTGTGCTGTACCGACACACGTACAGTATCTGTTTTGTGCTGTACCTTCACACCTACACTCTTTGTACTCTGCTGAACTGACACAAGTACAGTATCTGCATTCTGCTGTACTGACACACCTACACTATTTGTACTGTGCTGTACCAACACCCGTACAGTATCTGTACCTTGCTGTGCCGACACACATACACTATCTGTACCGTTCTGTACTGACACACGTACACTTTCTTTACTGTGCTGTACCGACACACCTACACTATCTGTACCATGCTGTATCGACACACATATCCTGTCTACACTGTGTTGTACCAACACACCTACACTATCTATACCGTACTTTACCGACACACCTACACCATCTGTACTGTGCTGTACCGACACACCTACACTACCTGTACTGTGCTGTACCGACACACGTACACTCTCTGTACTGTGCTGTACCGACACACCTACACTATCTGTACTCTGCTGTACCGACACACACTCTCTGTACTGTGCTGTACTGACACACTTACAGTACCTCCACTGTACTGTCCCGAAACACCTACTCTATCTGTACTCTCATGTACTGACACACGTATAGTATCTATATTGCACTGTCTAGACACACGTACACTATCTGTACTATGCTGTATCGCCTCGCTTGCCTTGTTGGGAGTTCAACCGGCGTGTTTTTGCCCACACTGCCCACGCTGATGACGTAAAGTTGTCTGGATATATGGACACTTGTGTCTGTAGCAGGAAGCGGCACTAACCCTGTAAACCCACTTGGAAAAGAAACAAACTTCATTAACATCTCTCCCACCTCTCCATCCCCCTCCTCCCAGAAATTGGCCGTCAATCGTCTTGTTTTTTGTGAATTAGGCACACACAGTTCAGCGTCGGGGATCCCCAAGGACTAATTTGTTCATTGGACGTGCAGATGAGCCACTTTATGGCACTAAACTTCAGGAAGAGCTTACAGCCACTTTTAGACGATAAATTCCTATTGGAACATGCGCAGTGAGCAGCGTGTCAATTGCGTAGATTCAGTCTTCAGATGACTTCATATTACATACAAATTAGCACAGTCAATACACAGGCAGGCACAGAAGGCGTCCCTCTGCCGCGTTAGCCACGCCACCTCTAATGCACTCTCGAAGGGAAACAGCCCGAAAAGCAACTGCAATTTAATGACTGGATTTAATCTGTCCATCGTTGAAATTAAGCATGCATGGAGCCGTACCTACATACGTTGTCAGGGTAGGCTGCTTAGCCATAAGAAGGGAAAAGTTACAGCCTTTAAATAACAAGGGAGAGAGGTAAAACATTGGATGTACTGAGGATCTCTACGTTCATTATTATTATTATTATTGCTTTTCGTTATCATCTTTATGTAGGAGTTTTACAAATATGTATCCAACCAAACCATGTTTCTATGGTACACAGTGCTGCAGCTGTTCTGTATTCACAATTCGTGCTACACGTAATTCTTTTTCGTCAATTAAATATGTCTTGCACTTCCACGTCAGCACTTTCCGCAGTTCGTGTGCAGCGCTCACTGTGTCTGTTTTCTGTAGTTCAGTGATGTGCTTTCCCGGTGTGTTGCTCAGGTTCAGAAGCGAAGTGTTTTAACAAGCAACTGTCGCATATCCCGGCACCTACCGGAAGGAACTGCGGAGCAGATATTAAGGTCAAGATTGGAACCCTGAACCTCTGGAATACAACGCTGCAATGCAACTCAAATGATCGACTTCAGGCCAAGTGTTTTGTGTGAAACCAGAAATTAACTGACGTAATGCTCACAAATTGTTACTGCCTCGCATAAAACACGTTGCATCTCCTTCACACACACCAAATGGTTAATGCTGTTCGCTGTGACACAGTAACACCACTTACACACATGTATCAGACATGTTGGTCGCAGGGTCACGTTCTCACCTGAACCTGCTCTACTGAGTCAGCTTGCAGTGCTTTGTTCTCAGCTTCTAAATTACGTGCATCACACATGACTTCTCTACGTGCTACGGGTTTTGGCGCGGCAAGCGAGAATGGAAATAGATTTAAAGCCAAGATTGGATGGAAGTCTACGTTCTGCCCACACAGTGTATTTATGCGTTTTGTGTGGATCTGAGAACAAACAGCGATTATTTGCCTATAAAATATTAACTGACTGGTTTGTATAACAGAGACCGAGTGTGTTTACTGCGCGGTAAGGACCGAATGTTTATATGTAATTCAGGTTAACCATATTCTTGTACCTTCTACTGACACTGTGAAGGTGTGTTGGTGAAGAGCTAATGAAGTGTGTTGAAAACCACGTGAATTTCTGTGACGCAAACCCCACAACGTTCAGTAACATACAGCGCAGAGTCCATATTCGACGGCTGTTACCCGCACAGTCCTCCTTCCGAAAGCAGCACAACAAGACTGTTCACCGACCTGCACCTTTAGCACAGTGCCACAGTGCAATATCATTAGGCGTATTGTAGCTCAAAATTTCACTTCCAAGTCGGGAAGCTTCTCACTTAGGAAGAACTACGTACACAGACGGCCGCAGCTCAGTGTGCTGAATGTACATTAGTCATGTCTTCCTTACACAGCTGCAACTTCAGTCCACAAAGACAAGTGCGCCGGCCCCAGGGACACGGGCGGTAGACAGCCGGGCGGCTCTTCACATGGGACAGGATTTGCGGCTTAGCTGTCGAATCGGCTTCCAAACCCTAATAGAAGTACGCCAGCAAATCCACGGAGTTGAACTTCATTACAGGACATTAAATTACGAAACAATTCGCGTATTTTACATGTCACGTCGTACTGTGCGGCCAGTCCGACCCTCCATTCGTCTCTCCCTCCTTCTCCCTCCCATCCACACGCCCATCTGCCTATCAGCCATCTCCCTATTTACTTTCCATACGCTCTACATACACACGGCAGACAGTCCGCCAGCACGGCAGTGCACAACACCCACATTTTGCACTCGGTTTCCACAGCCACCAAAGGCAGTTCCCATCTCATCGCACCGCCGATACGCCGCTCCATATCCGATCGTAGCAGCGGCTAAGCTATTCGCTGTTCATTCGTGGCAATCAGCGCCGGAAACAGGTAACAGTTTCACAGGGTGGATTCCCTCCGATATGAGGGTCAGCGTCGGTCCTGTGAAACGACATGACACGCTACATCATGTCAACGTATTTCCTGGCCAACGGTCGTTCAAGCAAGCACGTGTCTGTCGGTTTGTCGTTTTATCGACACCCACAGGAAAACAAACCTCAGTTAGGTACACAGCAGAAAGTGGCTGTTACAAATGGCAGCATTTCAGTCGGTATTGTAGAGTAAACCTTAGTTGGGTGAAGAGCCATACACCACGCTAGTCGAAATATTGTAGTTCTTAGCGCCCATGCTGAGCGGTCAGATGTCAGTGTGTGTGTGTGCGCGCGCGCGCCAGCTCTGTGACAGCCGCCACTGGAGGGCCGAAACGTCAAAACACATTTCAGCTCGCCGTACGCATTCCAGCGCCAGTTACCGCTGTCCCAACACGGGGTGTAAGGATGGCACAGTTGCAGCTCCACTCATTCTTAATCTTGGCAATAGAAGTACCTGCATGGTTAGCCTCACGCCCCGGCCGGTTTAACCCTGAGGAATGAGCCCCGAGTTCCCAGTGGACCCTCATCCAGTCTGTGTGTTTGCTAACAGAGGAAGTCACCATTCCTGCCCAGAATCCAACCCTCATTTGACTAGCCCATAGCCCAGTCACTGCACTAATTGAGCTACCCAGTAATCGTTATAAAAAAATCGAGACGATTGCAAGCCACATAGGACACAGGAGCTACGGGAGGTATACAGAAATGGAATAACATGCACCACCTTACCAATATGTACGGCAGCCACAGCTGTCACGAGAAATTGCAGTACAGTGTGTGAAGCTAAGCCACACCCACAAACAGCACCCATGTTAAAGATTACGAGAATAATTTAAACCCCCAGATCTACAAACTGCAATGACGAAGGCAGCAAGCTCGTACGAATCGTCAGGAACTATTTGCCAATCAACAAAGCATCATAAACCAAACTGACTGAATCGCCATCAAAACCACCATGAGACACATTCCGCATGTCGGTAATTTGTAAATTGGAATGATATTAAAGTCTCATTCATGGTATAGCAAGGAGAGAAAAACAATTCCGGGCCTACCAAAGGTACCCCAGCGTGTTATTTACACAGTACACTAAGCAAACTGTGCTGAAAGTACTGACATTTGTACCAATAAAACAGGAGACGGTATTTGTTTACAGCTGTATCAGACGTACAGAACAGACATCGTAGCAGTGACAGCTGCATCGAAACAACAGAAGTCACCGCAGAAGTAACAGATGTATCGAAACAGCAGAACAGTCATCTTAGAAGTGACAGCTGTATCGAAACTACAGAACAGATACCGTAGAAGTGATATGTATCGAAACTACAGCACAGACACCGTAGTAGTGACAGATGTATCGAAACTACAGAACAGTCACCGTATACGTTACAGATGTATCGAAACTACAGAACAGACACTATACAAGTGATATCTGTATCGAAACTAGAGAACAGACACTGTAGAAGTGGCGGCTTTATCGAAACAACAGAACAGTCACCGTAAAAGTGACAGCTGTATCAAAACAACAGAACAGTCACCGTATAAGTGACAGCTGTATCGAAACTACAGAACAGACACCATAGAGGTGACAGATGTATCGAAACTACAGAACACACACTGTAGAAGTAACAGATGTATCGAAACTACAGAACAAACACTGTAGAAGTGACAGCTCTATCGAAACTAAAGAATAGTCACCGTAGAAGTGACAGCTGTATCAAAGCAACAGAAAAGTCACCGTAGAAGTGACAGATGTATCGAAACTACAGAACAGACACTGTAGAAGTGACAGATGTATCGAAACTACAGAACAGACACTGTAGAAGTGATAGTTGTATCGAAACTACAGAACAGACACTGTAGAAGTGATAGCTGTATCGATACTACAGAACAGCCACTGTAGAAGTGGCAGCTTTATCGAGACAACAGAACAGTCACCGTAGAAGTGACAGCTTTATCGAAACTACAGAACAGACACTCTAGAAGTGATAGCTGTATCGAAAATACAGCACAGTCGCCGTAGAAGTGACAGCTGTATCGAAACAACAGAAGAGTCACTGTAGAAATGACGGATGTATCGAAACTACAGAATACACACTGTAGAAGTGGCAGATGTATCGAAACTACAGAACACACACTGTAGAAGTGGCAGATGTATCGAAACTACAGAACAGACACTGTAGAAGTGACATGTATTGAAACTACAGATCAGACACTGTAGATATGACGGATGTATCGAAACTACAGAACAGACACTGTAGAAGTGACAGCTGTATCGAAACTACAGAACAGACACTGTAGAAGTGACAGATGTATCGAAACTACAGAACAGACACTGTAGAAGTGGCAGATGTATCGAAACTACAGAACAGACACTGTAGAAGTGACATGTATCGAAACTACAGATCAGACACTGTAGAAATGACGGATGTATCGAAACTACAAAACAGACACTGTAGAAGTGACAGCTGTATCGAAACTACAGAACAGACACTGTAGAAGTGATAGCTGTATCGATACTACAGAACAGCCACTGTAGCAGTGGCAGCTGTATCCAACTTACAGAACAGTCACCGTAGCAGTGACAACTCTATCCAACCTACACATCAGTCACTGCAGCAGTGACAACTCTATCCAACCTACACATCAGTCACTGCAGCAGTGACAGCTTTATTCAGGCCACAGAACACTCACTGTAGCAGTGACAGTTGTATCCAACGTACAAATCAGTCACTGCAGCCGTGACAGCTGTATCCAGTCCACAGAACAGTGACTGTAGCAGTGATAGCTCTATCCAGTCCACAGAACTGTCACTGTAGCAGTGACAGCTCTATTCAACGTACAGATCAGTCACTGCAGCAGTGACAGCTGTATCCAGGCCATAAAACAGTCACTGTTGCAGTTAAGAGCTCGAGGCCAGCAAATTTCGTCTCCCTTTCGGACCCAGCACGCAGAGTGCGACGAGTTGATCCCCTGTTAAGCCCTGTTGAATCCCCAGAGTAGCGGATTACAAGACTCAGTACCTTAACACGGCTGTTGCTGGGCCAGCTGCCCTCACTGGAGGGAAGTCACTGATGTATCCATTTATTTGAAGACTACTCCACACTGGGAAGTGACGTCTTGTATTTACAGCATCTGCGATGTTCTGGAATACAAGAGCCTAACATAATGGCCACAAACATCTAAAGCTAAATGCAGTTTCGGTGTAAGAAGGTAATTTGTCTCCCGAACTCGCAAAATATCTGGTAGAAGAATATAATAATCAAATAGAAGAGCATAAAGACACGCATTATTTCAAATAAATTACAAATTTTGGACGTACAGAATACACAATATGACTGAAGGACTGCACACAGCACGACAGTAATCAGCTTCACTTACTGAAGGCAGACTTAGACTGAACTGTGAGTGATGTGCCTAGTAGTAACAGCAGAGTGGGAGGTGTGGGAGGGGGGGACTCCTCAGCCATTTCATCTCATTCCGAATCGACGGAATGAGTCACGAAATTTCGAAATATCTGTATCTATATGGGCGATTAAAGGGCTGAAAATCAAGGTAAATGCGCATTGAGACACTAATGTAGTGTAATAAGTAAGAACTTAGATTCAGGGGCCCTGATAACAACTGTTTCTTCTATGACATATTTATTTACTTATTTACAGCTCATTTAACGGCGACGTCGGCCTCTGATGTTCAGAGGATTAACGAGCAAAGAATTGGAAAGCATCTGGAAGGAACAGCTGTTGCACCGTCCAATGTAAGGACAGGCGTCTGTGCCCTCACTTCCGAACCGCTCACCTCCTGCACACGGCCCGATGGAAGGAACCTTGCGCTCAAAGTGGAGTTTGGTTTAAACAATATTTGAGAGAATTACGATGTTATAATTTGTAAGATCTGTGAAAGAAGTGCACCTCTGGGCCCAGATCTTCAGAGTGGCTTTGCCTATTGGGTCCAACCGAGACGGTGTCATTACTTTCGCCTGAAGACGGAGACCGAACCTGTCTTAGGAATGTTGTGGTTTGTTTAGTGTTTAATGTTTCTGTCTGTTATTAATTTCATTAATTTAAAGCACCAGACGATGCACAAAGCCCAACAAGCAAACAATCCCAAACAGACGCAGTGTGCATCCTGCGCGCTACGAACTCGCCCTCTAAGTACAATTCCGGTTAATTCGCACCTCTAAGGGCTCAAGATATGTGACACACCGCCACACTAAGCGGCCCTGTCAGGTTGTGGCTGCAGATAGGGAGGTCAGCTGCGAATATGTTACACAAACAGTGGCGGACAGTCAAAAAGAGGCGGTCCTTCAGCTAGGGACTTGGAACTGTGTGTGTAAGAAGTCATTACTGTAAAATGTATCCTCGCATGCGATGTTAAAAGAAGGCCTCAGACCAGAAGGCATACTGCAGAACGTAAAGGAGATATGCGATGTGGCACGAAATGGGAGGGGCTTCTGTACACCAAAGGGTCTTTGTGAGGACGCCGGGTGGATCATCTGATTAAGTATTCGGTCCAGAGACAGGCTCTTTTGAAAAGGGGTCCATTAAATACATAGAATTTCTGGATCATTTGAGCGACTGTTGGCTTATCAATAGGCCCTACATCGTGCATTTGGTGTCTACGAAACAAGCAGTTCTTTACAAATGTCGTCTATTTTCAGAAATTCCCCGGGGAGCAGCACGACACCTCAGTATCTTAACTCCGTCAGTTTTTTGCTATCTGCCTTGAACCTGAGTCATAACAGCTACAGATGTGAAATTTACTGCATCCGCGCCAGTCTACATGTAGACTGTCTACAGCTGTACACATGACGCACAGGTATTGCTGCAGAGTTGCCGGATGTGACTCGAGTCCTCGTGCACATGTTTGTGACAATTTTTAATTTTTAATTGAGAGCTTGGTTAGTCTGTATCGTGAGACGCTAACATGCTGACACGCTCCGAACAGAGAGCGGACGCTTCTCCATACCTGCGTATAAAAGGCTTATTCTTCTCCCCTAGCTACGTACGTTAGCAACTTGTTACGAATAGGAGCAGAAGATGGCCAGAATGGAAGTTACCTTTAGGTCGGCATTATGGCGTCCATCTTTATTAACGTAACAGAGAACTGCAGCGTAACTACAGCGTAACTGCAGCGTAACTGCAGCGTAACTACAGCGTAACTACAGCGTAACTGCAGCGTAACTACAGCGTAACTAGAGCTTAACTGCTTTTTTAATAATAAAATAGGTGTGTTAGGCTGTACTTCTGTATTGTTGCACTGATTTATTCAATTGAACAGGACGTCTACAGTTAAGAATGTCCATATTTATTGAAACAACCGCTAGAGAGCAGCACCGTGTTGTGCACATTAGTGGTGCAGCAAATTTAGTACAAATGTGCGCAGGTGAGCGCAACACATAACTTGAATATTTTCGCTGGTTAATTTACTGCAGACAGGATTGGGACAGGGCTACCACATTTCGACGTACCGCCAAATCTACCATACACAATTCATATTTCTACAGCATGCCGATGGCCGACGGTTTGTCCTTTCTACATCTGCACACAGTACTGTCGTAGTACCCCCCTCTCTCCCCCCCAACCACCAGTTTTTCAGATTTTCGTATAAAGCACTTCTGTATCTACTGTTCCATAAAAAATTTACGGCGATCCGCGTTTAACGACGACTACTTTACAATTTCATAGCAACTTGTGTTCGAAATGACGTCTGTGGTGTGCTGTGTAACCTGTTGCTGCAATGTGTGTGTCATAAGCACTTCGGAGCACTTAACAAACAGGACCGACAGACATCAGTGCTATCACAGTTAACAACAACAGACTGTACACGCCCTAATCCCCACCCTCTACTTTGTGGAATCAAACACCCCCACACCACATTTAGAAACCACAGCATGTAGCGGTGTATGTCACACCACCCCACCCCACCCCACTCCACCCCCACAAACACTTGCAACTCAACCCTGCCTTCTAGCTGAACATCCCTCTTACTCACATAACCCGGAGATGATTGGCTCATTATCCAACTCGGGTTCACCAACCGTATTTACCGTGTTGGAGCGCAAACTGTCGGCCGCAATGTTAATAACGCCGTTTCAGAGGTCAGATATCAGATTGGATCATACAGAGGTCCAAGTGCAAAGAAATATGGATAAAGCAGGCATGTCAGTTGCCGACTAAGTCCGACAGACAGTGTTGCTACAGAGCTACTCACGGACCAGACAAAAACTGGAAAAGGTGAATATCGTACACATAAGTTGTAGAATTAACAGCTGTTTATTGCCTGTCTATGTTTCAAACTTCTGTAAGGACATCTTCAGGGGCATTTGTTGAGACAACTTTAATTTTCAGTGCGAAATTTCATCTCGGTCAGTTCAACATGGCTAGCTATCCTGCATACACACATACATCAATGTATGAATATATACACATTTAATAGACAAATCTCCCTGCAGAGAACCTCACAGGAGGTTCGAAGCATGTCGGAAACTAAACTCTTCTTCACTTTCAATCTTACGTTACGTTGCCAATACATATGATTAATTTATTTTACGGTTCAAGGCCACTTATGCGGTATTACATTAATTCTGAAAGTTCATGACCGAATGAACAACAGCTCGCCGCCATCATTACACAAGGCCCCGCTGTGTCAGGCACTCTCCTGCTAAAGAAGCGAAGATCTTCACAGTGACCAGAATCGTTTCTATTTTCCGACGAAAGATCTGTAAGCCACTCTCGTGTCACAAAGCCCGCTCCTCCAGTGCCATCTTTCTCGCCCTCCCAGCCTCCTTAATTGCGATGTTGCCAGTAACAAGGGCAGCTCACACGCCAATACCACGCACATGACCCGTTGTACAGTCTGTTGCCTTCAGTGGATAAGACAAATTTTACGAATTTGGAGACAAATCGACGAACTCCATGGCGAAGAGCCCTTGGAAAATGGAAAGTCGCTGAGCTAAACAAGAAATCGGCCATCTCTGTGGAGCCCGAAATTCCAATGCCTGGTCACAAACCTTCATAACTGCAACATACTCTGAGTCACATGAATCCAGTACATTTCATCTTTAAGATTCACTTTAATATTATCCTCCTACATATGTCTACGACTTCGAGTTACCTTCTACATTAAAATGTTTCGAACAAACATTTGTGTGCGTTTCTCGTAACACATGCGTGCCACATGCTGTACCCATCTCACACTCCTTGGCTTGTTGCACCGAAAAATGTCTGTTGAGCAGCACAAATCAGCAACTCCGCTTTATGCAGTTTTCTGGATCCTCTTCTTACAAGCCACCCCCCAGGCCCAAACACTCTTCACCCTGTGCTGATGTCTCCTCACACCCTCAGCCCAGTAAAGGGCACAAGAAAATAAGGATATAAAGTTTACGAGTTTCAGTTCCAGTTCGTTACTGTCTCGTTGCTTCACAGAGAAGCACAACGCGGGGCTTCAACACCGGTTTGTAGGTTTCAGCGAACTGAACTCTCCAAATGAAGCATTAAAGCAGCAGTGATGAGGACGCTGTAAATTGGTACGTAGATTGTTGTGATAATCATCATTAGTGATGATGATACTGATGACAGTGCACCAAGCTGACCCCTTCTATCATCATTCACAACATGGTAATTAAACATGAAGCTCAGGATGGATAGAACTGTGTTCATTACAAGCCGCGTTAACGACTACATGTGATTGGGGGATTAAAGGAGATGGGGTGCGGAGAAAGAAAAGCAGTGGAGAGCTGCTGCAACACTTACCGCTGTGAGACAGACCGCAAGTTGTCCGTTCCTGAGACTTAGCTGCTTATTTGCTGTACGAATGTTCCATTTACAAACGTCAGTTCAGATTCACATGTACAGCCTACTGACAAGGTTCACGCGAAGTTCCCTCTCAGCCCTCTAAAGCCCAGTGGTCACTGTATGTACCGCACAGTGGTCACTATATATACCACCAGTTTAACATTCAACAATTCCACGTTCTGCCCACACAGTGTACGAGTATTTATGTTTTGTGTGGATCTGAGAACAAACAGCGATTATTTCCCTATACAGCATTAACTGACTGGTTTGTATAACAGAGACGGAGTGTGTTTACTGCGCGGTACGGACTGGGTCTTAATATGTTTTTCAGATCAATCCTCAGTTTTTATTATCCTCGAAACATCAGAATGCCCTCCAGAAATGAGCCTCTGATGGCGGCGACCAAGCCCGACGCCCTGCATCGTCCGCTCTCCAGCGCTCCTGTCAGTTTGCTCGCCATAAAAATCTCCAAGTGCTTCAAGTCAAAATCCCATCCTTTACGCTTTTTGTATTCCAGGCCACCGAACGCAGTCCACATGCCACAAACCGCACAATTAAAACTAAAGTTGTTATTTCAATGACGACACGATAAACGTCACAGTTTATCACCCAACTCGATGTCAGTCTGCCAACATCCAGTCAGTCAAGTTTACCCCACTCCACTGTACTCTACATAGACCAGACGTTTCTTGAAAAATGTAACGAATGTTTTATGCTACAATTTCAATCAGGACAGTGCAATTTTAATTTAATTTTCCAGTATCAGTCTGTGTTATCATGTCTTCTCTGTAACAGACAGGCTTACCATAACATGTCATTACCAGTCTCTGTTCCCGTCATTTGTCACTATCATTCTGGTGCCATAACTTGTAGATTATCAGTCTCTGTTGCCATGATAAATTTCTGCAATTATGACTGAAGCTCCTCATCCCGTAATTATCTCCATTCCCTGCATCCCCCCTCTCTCTCTCTCTGTTCCACACATCAGTGCCACTCCTCAGCCTGTAACATTATCTCCACCTCTCTCTCTCTCTCTCTCTCTCAGTGCCACTCCTCAGTCTGCAATTTGCGTTCTCAGGTATTTCGTTTCACGTGTCGATAAAGCAACCTGCTGTTCCACCGCCTCGAAATTATAATTTATGGGCCCCTGCGCCTGTGAGCTTATACTTCCCGCTCTTTGGAAACGGCATTTTGTTAAGTCTTTGCAAAACTACAGACGGAGTTTAGAGCGCTCGTAGACCCCGACATTAAGCGGATGTTCCACAGCAGATAGCGACCTCACATTGACGATAAAGACTTACCCTTACTAATCCGCATATTCCGCACAATACAAAAGATGGCTCTGACGTCTAGTAAACTCATCTTGTGCACCAATCCTTCCCTCTTCAGACCCTCGTAATTCAATTGCACGTTTCCAAAGGGACTTCCTTTCGTGGCATCACGCAGAATGGAAAATATTCAGAATCGAAACTTGACTGAGGCACAACTCGCAGATTTGAGCAATACTGTAAGAGTACTTACGGTGCAAATTTCCGCTCCCTTCAATTTTTATTGGCTAAAAAGATAACCACTTCACTTATCCTGCCCCAAAAACCAACTTTCCTCTGCACAATACACTACCGACGAATCTCCTGATTATGACAGGCACATAGCTGACGGGCCTGGTGTGGAATGTGGTTAGGTGCTGGCCGGATCGAAGGTTTATTGCAGCTAACAAACACTGTCTGGTAGTCTGAGAACAGGACTCGATCTGGAACTGCAAATAAACGTGTGGATATGCAGAAAGCTAAGTATAAACCCCTTAAAACCCGGTGGTCACTATATGTACCGCCAGTTTAACATTCAACAGTTCCACGTTCTGCCCACACAGTGTAATTATGTTTTTTGTGTGGATCTGAGAACAAACAACGATTATTTTACCCAAAAACATTAAGTTATTGATTTTCATGACCGAGAAGTGTTCACAACGCGGTACGAACTAAGATCTTAAATAATATCCAGCAATAGTATCTTCTTTCAGCACAACGAAAGATGCGGTACAAGAAAGACGTACATATTTAAATTCCATAGGCTGCAGGGAAAGATCAGCTGGAAGGAACAGGAGGAGATGGAGGAAAAACATTTGAAGTGTCTCACAAGTGATGGAATATGAGGGGGTGGATTGGATAAGGGTGGCTCTGGAAAGGAACCAGGGAAACTGTTGTGAGCACGGTAATGGAGTGGATCTGAGGTTTACACAGTACTGGTCACGAAGGTGACGCCGTGTATCTTGTTCTGTCGACCCCACCCGCTGTACATGCCACTAACCACCTCAAATCGTACCATTTAGAACAGAAATGTCTGCATTGTTCGAGCCAACAGCAGCTTCCCAACACGAACACAACTCCATTATTGGCTCCAGAAATCTAATGCGCTAACTTCCAGACTTTTCGTCAGTAAATGTCCGAATGAATAGTAAAATACCCTACGGAATAAATCGCGAAGTAAAAGCCTACTGTGGGCGATGAAACACATTTCAGCTGTACAGAAATTCCTTGCCTTCACTGCAATCCGACAGCTGAAAGCCACCATAAAAGTTCATAATTAAAACCCACAGAAATTAAGTCCAATACGAAGACAGGGAACAAATTTCATAAAGGCTTTTGGGGAAGATACTAACAAATCATATGCAGGCCTGAAGAATTTATGGGTAAATTAAATTAAGGGAGTGTCTGATAATACTTGCACCAGAATTTTTTACCTTCTCTCTTGCAATCTAAGAATACAGAGATTAAAATATCCACAGATATACATATATATATATATATATAACTTCACCTGCATTTTGTATGGGTGTGAAACTTGGTCTCTCACTTTGAGGAAAGAACATAGGCTGACAGTGTTCGAGAACAGGGTGCTGAGAAAGATATTGGGTCTAAGAGGGAGACAGGAACAGGGGATTTGAGAAAATTGCATCATGAGGAGCTTCATGATTTATACTGCGCACCGAATATGATTTGGCTGACCAGGTCAAGGACGATGAGATGGACGGGGCATGTGGCACGTATAATGAGAAGAAGAAATGTATACAGGGTTTCGGAGGGGAAACGTAAAGGAAAACCACTTAGAAGACCTAGGCGTAAATGGGAGTACAATATTAAAACGGACTTAAATTAATATTTTGAGAAGGCGAGGACTGGATTAATGTGGCTCAGGATAAGGACAAGTAAATCGTTGCTGTGAACACGGCAATAAAACTTCGAGTTCCACAAAATGCCGAAATTTCTTGACTGATTGAGAAACTAGTAGCGTTTTTGGGTTGGTTAGTTATTTAGTCGGACGGAATGTCACAATTCCTGGAACTGCTGTCACAGCGCTGTGTTCAGCATGACGACGCTACCAGTTCAGACTACGTGACGTCCAGCAGGGGGCAGATTAGCGAGTTTTGGAAGGAGGTCTTTTTGTGCTGTAAGGCACTAACCCTCGGGTTTCGTAGGCGGACTGAGAAAAACAACGAAAAATATCCTGAATCGGAACAGTCGTTATCCGGGGCAGCACATCTACTGGGGAACCTGGGAACTTTCTGACGCACGTTCCAAGTCGTACAGTTTGGTCCCTTCCGATTTCCCAAGCGGCATCTTCCCCGAAAGCCCGCTGTGTGCTTGCAGTTGTTACCGATTCTCCCACAAGCAGCTCAATGACTTACACAATGTTGCAGCCGTCTCGCTTCTGCATCTCTTCTACTGTACTTTGCGTAGTGCGTGTCAGCAGTGACGAAGAAGAGCACAGGATGGCAGGATCTGCAGTGCCACTGTAACAACTTGCCCAACAATACACCAGATGCCAGCGCTAGTTAGTTCAGTAAGCAATCAAATATAGTAAGACGTGCAGATGCGTCCAGAAATTTTTAAGTTAGAGAGGTTATGTATTAAACAATTTTCTGTTGAAATTTCAAAGACTTAACACCAATAATCACCAATAATGATTAAAGTTCTAAAGAGCAAGTTTAACCTGAATTGTGTTTATAGCCTCACCTCGTACCGCGCAGTAAACACACTTAGACAGTTACTCACCTACCATTTGGACGACATTATTATGACTCATATTCAACACACCACGGCCTGTCCTGTCAGCAAGTGCAGAACGTCATATATTGTACACACTCACACCCCCCCCCCCCACACACACACACATACATTATGTGCAATTTATCACTGAGTTTTGAAGGTGAAGAATAACGTCATGTTGCTTAGATACGCGATTTCCTTTTTTACATCTAGAACCTGACGTCACAAATTCAGTTACAAGAAGCAGTGTAATTCATTTAAAGTTAGTTCAAAGTTTAAACGTCAGAAGTTCAGAAATTCAGAAACACAAATGTGGTTGAACTGTGAGAGAGAAATGGGAACAAAATGGCAAAAAGGGATGACAGGACAGTGCTGCTAACTGCACGGTACTGAAGGGAAGGCAGCAACAGTGCTGGTAACTGGACGGTACTGAAGGGAAGGCAGCAACAGTGCTGGTAACTGGACGGTACCAAATGTTAACATGTCGATGTCACAAGCAGCTCTCTTACTGTCTCACTCTCTCACAACTATGTAAAAAATAAAAGTTTGTACATTACATAAAATTAAGGCTGTGTTACGTAACATTGCGAAGAGCGACTGTCAGCTTCGCCATGTCTGTCTGTCTGTCTGTCTGTCCCATGGAACAACTCGGCTCCCACTGGACACGTTTAAGAAATTCTAGATTTGAGTATTTTTCGAACATCTGTCGAGAAAATTCAAGTTACATCAAAATCTGACAAGAACAACGGTTACTTTTTGTGATGGTCCCTGCAAATTCATGATAGTATCTCGCTGAATTCGTCTTAGAACGCGAAATGTTTCAGACAGAGTTTTTAGTGAAAATCAAAACACATTTTGTGTTCAATAATTTTTGTTCAAAAAACGTGCCGTTTGTGAGATAACGCAGGAAAGCATCGTACTGGCAGACAGGCCACAGGTAACAATATAATACGACGCATGCGCACTGCATGCTGAATTACACACGCTCAGAATATGTAACACTTACGGCTTTTCAACTGCAAAAATGGTTACGCGAACGCGCCTCAATGTTTGGTTACACTGCATTGCCTGTATCGCAATATCATGATATAACGATAACAGGTGGTAAGTGCAAGGAAGGCATTTCTTATGCAAGAAAGAGAATTCTAAATGTTTCAACACAATCCTTGTGCACACACACATCTAATGATGAGCCCCATGTGGCGAAAAGTGTACCGTCTGGCAAAAAGGAATATTTTTTTAACACAACTGCAGATCGTCGTTATGTGTGATGCTGAGCGAGCAGGAGCAGCTTCTACAGATGAAAACTGTGCATTGGAGAATTTTGTGCAGTAATGACATTCTCAGGCACTTAGAATCTTAGCACGGCACAGACGGACGTGAGTGTCTGCTGAGTACACAGCGTGCCACGCATTCTTCTACCTATTAGCAGAGGCACAGGACCGCGCTTCACCACCCCCCCCCCCCCCCCTTTTATGGGACAAAAAAAAAGGTTCACTCAAAACACACCAGAAAACGACAACACAAAGTAATATAGAAAAAAAAAATTTTGTTTTTTTTTTTTTTTG
>Ga0131853_10001036_pt1 | contig 50510 bp, 28 predicted proteins | sample TergutLab28metaG_FD_92764 | JGI IMG/M metagenome (GOLD analysis project Ga0131853, IMG submission 92764) | Labiotermes labralis P1 segment gut microbial communities from Petit-Saut dam, French Guiana - Lab288 P1 (version 2) (version 2) | ecosystem: Host-associated > Arthropoda: Insects >...
AGTATGCCGGTGATGGGCAGGTTGGTATAGGGGGTGGAGATTTATTGTGAAGTTGGCTACATACCTGGTTCTGCTGGATGTGGTTGGTAGCGGTTGTGGGGCGCTGCGTTGTTGGGTGCGGGCACTGTGAAGGTTACTGTTCGACTAGGAGGGTGGGAGGTGTTGATGGCCATCTGGAGCAGTGGGTTGGGTTCACCGGGGTTTTGTTTGGAAACGAGCCTTCCAGATTTGTGAAATGCCTGTATGAAGAACTGTTCATATGGGGTTAATAAGGAGGTATTTTTGATGGGTTTTAGGAGGGCCATTGTTTTCTCCATGGGACCGTATTCATGCTGGTTGTTAAGGATATGGAGGGCATATGCAGATTGTGGGTTGTTATTTTTTATGTAGCGGGCGTGCTCTTTGTAACGTTGCCTTAGGTTCTGGCTGGTCTGACCCACATGCACCTTGCTGGATGTCATGCATGTGAGCTTGTATATGCCACTTCTGTCGTAGGGTGAGAGGGGGAGCGTTGCTTTGTTGGTAGGTTTGGACAGGTGTGAGATTGTGTTGGTGCACTTGTAGGTGATTCCCCCTATACCAGCCTGCCCATCACCAGCATACTCCCCCTAGTGCACCTAATAACACCTGCACCACACACCCCTCCCATCAAACAGGCACAACGCATGCATCAGTACACCCGCTCCCGATACACCAGACCTGAAAAACGCACAAAGCAGATACCAGTCCAATACCATGACACACCCATTTGCACACGACATTCGCATATACACACACAAGGTCCCATCTAAGTTTACTACACAATACCCCACAAAAAAAGACATTACAGCTAATATCTAACTTTTTCCCCGCTTGTTACAGCGTAGCACACCACGTGCAGTAACACACGTCTTGTTCTTCTGAAGATGGGCATAATGATGCCCAAAACATGTTGAGAAAGTGTTGATAATAAGCATCTAACTGTTGCATCTTGTTGGTTTTCTCTCTCACTTCACAATTTGCTCACGTTGCATGGTCACAGAAACCTAAAGCCTGATATTCCATATTGCATGCATTATAAAACATTTCCAGTAAATGCAAAGTAATGTGCGCAATAAAACTGGGCATCACTCCACTTTCCAGCAGCCTCATTGAAGGTTCACATTCTAGTATGGTATTTTTAATTGTTGTTTCCTTACATCTGCCCAAATATATTAGTCTACTCACTCAGTATTGAGCTAACAACATTTTGAGCAAATGTATCACTGAAAAATTCTGGCTACAACTTCATAAAATACGTTTTTAACTCACTGAAACATGTGCTGTTAATCACAGTGAAGTTAAAACTGTGGATGCATTAAATCAATACATACTGGATTGGAATTAAAATGTTAAAGAGTTAATACGCTGCCTTCAAACAACAATTTTCACATAACTTCCATCAAATTATATATATTAATATAAGTTCATTGCAATACTGGCTAATATACTGTTTCACTTGACACCAGTGTTTAGTATTTTCTACCCTTTCTTAATGACAGAAAAATAATACACGATCACAATGCTGGCACCCGTCTTTCGATAGTTAAATTGAATTACCAATTTTCACAACACTTAATATAAACGTTACGAAATTTAATACCGCACAAACTCGTGGTTTTTAATTTCAAGAATTAGTAATAACTCTCAGGGGTTCGCGAACTTACAGATGTACGACACATATGTTGGTTGTTATGCCTATATTAAATGTTTTCCCGTCAAAGAACAACATGACGGCCGTCCGCACATTTTCATCAGTTTTCCGGTCTAGTGGCAAACTACAGAAAAATTAATAATCGGAGATAAGACACGTATAATTTGATTCTGGACTAGACGGTATAGACATACCCACACGTCAGTCCCGATATCTGTCAGACGAATGAAAGTACGGCGACCTACGCATGATGTCACATCTGCGAAATGTAACGTCTAAGTTCTGACATTGTATGTAAACCACATAGAATTTAACAATAGTTAATGCAATCCACTGAAAAACTAAATCGAGTAGTAAGGTTTAAGATTTGTGTATGGGTAAAAAGTAAGCTGTAAAGGGTTCTGCACAGAAATCCACGTTTGTTACATACTACCCTATCTATTGTTTCTTAGTTCGTGGCATTCTACGCTCAAAACACACCTGCATAGCCATCGGATCATACACACACACACACTCGCCCTGGGTCCCACAAGCACAGATAGATACTTTTACAGGCGTGTCGATCACGAATTATAACTCTCTGATACTTGTTCTCCCACAGATCATTAATGTTTGCCTTCCACTAATCAAGAGATTTTGTGGATTAATTTCGGGTTACGAGATAGCAGCACATTCGGGTTCACCAAATGGTTGTTGACACGTACCGTCAGATGGCGCCATTTATAAAAAATTATGGTCGCGGAATGGATTGACGTAACGTCTGGAATCGCTAGAATTGTTGTTGCTGCCAGTTACTGTACAGCGTGATAATACGTATATACTTTGTCAGTGGCAAGCATATATTTTTACAAAGAAGCAATAATTGTATAAAACTTGGGCCTGTCCGGGATTTGAACCCGGGACCTCTCGCACCCGAAGCGAGAATCATACCCCTAGACCAACAGGCCAACGATGATTACTTTTTATTTTGCAACAAGTTACTTACATTCCAAGAAATTGACTGCGATTGTTTGCGCTTTAAGCTACATATTTACTCTTTGTCGCTCAACTAGATGAATGCAATTACATGTTTTAAACTGATAAGAAAGTTGTGTTATTCACCTTTGAACTGTAGGGACAATAAAAATCATGTCTCACAAACATGCACATAATGGAAAATTTAGACTCAAAGAGTAAATATAAAAGTAAGAATAAATGTAAATCGTCTCAGTCTTTACCGAGTAATTGCACGTTGTGGAATTGCCAATTGATACATTATGGCTTCTGTTACAGGGGAGACTGAAAGCCTTGAACACTTGTTGGAGAAAAACGTGAAAGGAGAGGATCTGGCTGAAATAAAAAGAATTCTGTATGGTAAAGTTTTGCCGTAAGTGACGATGTTTCAAGAACATTTTGTCAGGCATTTATTTGAGCTTGTAAACTGTCATTCAAATTTCATCATTCATGGGAAAGGAGAAGGGGGTTTTGATACACTAGTCAGTAAAATTGAAAACATTGTTGTTTTACTTGTGTACCCAAACAGTTGGAAATTATGAAAGATAAATTATCAGTAATATTAATTTGTTAATATCTGTTTTAAGCAGGATTCTGCACATTCCTGAAGAAGCACAGAAACTTGCAGCAAAACATGACTTTGAGATACAAGCTTACAAGTTTGGCACTATATTCAATGAACAGTTAAGGACACCTAGGTAAGTTTTAAACGAAGCTTGGTTCATGTAATTAATAACAACATTTGAGAATACACTTTCTTATTCAAGATGATTTCATGTATGTTTAGAATTGTACGTGTGGGAATAACTCAGACACACATTGTACGGCCCACCAATGATCCACTTAAGGAACAGCGAGAGGCAATGTTTGATCGTGTTGCGAAATTAGTTGAAGCTGCCGCATATTGTGGGGTGAACATTATCTGCTTCCAGGAGTTGTGGCGTGAGTTTTATTAACTTAAAATGTGTGTTGTTTCATCTTGATGTACTTACAATAGATCATTTCAGTGTATTGCATATTTATAATTGTCTTTTCAACCATATGTGTACTTACGTTTTGAGCTGACACAATCCTGGTAGGTGTATGTAAAATGTAAATAGCATACTTTGAGTGCTTTATACTGGAAATAGCAATTACATGGATTTCTGTTGTTTCTGCCTAAGCATATCCATATGCTTTCTGCACACGGGAGAAGCAGCCATGGTGTGAGTTTGCTGAATCTGCAGAGGATGGACCTACAACACAATTTGTGCAGAAGGTATGTTTGACAGTTGAAATCTAAGAAATGCAGAATATGATTTTATTTTGCTAAAGTAAGTGCTCGTAAGTGTTCCCACACCCCAATGTACAAAAATGAATAGAATTTATTAGCATTCAGTGTATCCATTATACTACAGAGTTGTAGCACATGTCAAAGTATAAACAGAGAATAAGACGATACAAATATGAAATATGTGCAGTGTCTTCTTGTGAGGGATCAAGAAATGCTGTTCCCTTCCTCTTTCTCTTCAAGGGGTGATGGTCAGTTGTGCTTTCATTAACACATTGCTGCAGATGCTATAGCCTTCCATGTGTTGCCTTTCCTGTCTTGCTAATATCTGTCCTTTTCCATGTATGTGTGTGCTCCAGTTGTTAATATTGTGCATATGATGGATTTCAAGTAGACTTTTTTTTTTGTGCTTCATTGCTGTGGGATTTGATGCTTTGTCACATCCCAGAAGAGCAGTTATCAACCATGTTGGTGTGTAAACCTCAACAATTGCATATTTTTTCTGTCTTTGGTATTTATGTTCAGTAATATGTTCATGCATTTTTATTAGTTTGCTTTCAGTTCTTAAGAAAAGAAAGTAGGTACAGTGAACTGAAGTTTTCTGAGTCACTGTAGTGTATCAACTTGTAAATAGTTGCCAGTCAACACAACATAACGACCCACAAGACTTGCTCTAACCTCAAATCTTGCAAAGCATGTGTAGGAGACCTGTGTGTGTGTGTGTGTGTGTGTGTGTGTGTGTGAGAGAGAGAGAGAGAGAGAGAGAGAGAGAGAAAGTGAGGGAGAGAGTGAATGAACCAGTTAACTGATTTTCACAAAATATGAACATGATGCCATTGAATAACATAACAAATGTGTGAATTTGTGAAGTAGTAGCAACACTAGTGATGCTTCTTGTAGAGTCCTGATATGAAGAATGGTAATACACCTTAAAAACCTCTGTTAATGTAATACCTACAAATTACATGTGAAATATTGCTTGTAATTCAACTATGACAACAACTTGAAACTGTGATGTTATATCTGACTTATTTTACTGAAGCATAATCCATGTTTACATTATAAGTAATTTACAAAATTAACACTAATTTAACATAATAGTAGTGGTAATTCCGTATGACTGGTTATTTGTGCAGCAGGAAAGTGGGCTTCATGAATTTTGCTCCCAGCTCATCTTATTTTCTGTAAATTCTTGTGTAACTCTTTGTCACTGTTTTACTTCTTAATAACTTAACACTCTCCAATTATGTTTCTCTTAATTATGTTCATAACTACTCTAAGTTTTAACTAATTTCAAACTCCTTCTATTCAGCTAAGTCGACAGTACAACATGGTCATTCTGTCTTCCATCTTGGAGCGAGATGAAAATCTTGAGGATATACTATGGAACACTACAGTGGTAATATCAAACTCCGGTCGAGTGTTGGGCAAGCATCGTAAAAATCATATCCCTAGAATTGGTGATTTTAATGAATCTCATTATTATATGGAAGGGGACACTGGACATCCAGTCTTTCAGGTTAGTATTGAATAATTTAATATTTCACATTTACTGTGCAAAAATAATACATATATAAAATTCAACACAAAGTTGTCACACAGTACTTTTTATTTTTTGATTAATGCTCTGACATGTTTTGTTCTTAACTGTCAGCCATATTCAGGGTGCTTTCTTTGGCATGTGCAGCTTATGTTTCAACTCTTATCCTGAAAATTCCACATATGATGAAAATTATTGTTGTGATGATGCATTTTAACTGTAACACTCATTTAAAGAATTGTAACATTTAATCTTCACAACAGTAATTTTAATCATATGTGGCATTTCCAACATATAAGTTGAAACATAAGCTGCATGTGTTAAAGAAGGCTCCCCAAAGACAGCCAACATTTAAGGCTGAAACATATCAGAGCATTAATCAATAAATACAAAGTATTGTGCAACAAGTTGGTGTTGAGTTTTTGTATGTAGTGTTCAATAAGTTATATGCTGCGTTGGAATTTGGAGTTTGAAAGAGTAAGAAATATTGGAAAGAAGAAATTACACAGTGTACAGTCTCCAAAGTGTGTATGACACCATGTTTACCATTATTGCTCTTACTGTTACTGACTCCAGTACCAAGTGTTTATTTCTCCTACTCAAAAGTAAAGTAAAGGTTCACCCCAACAGTCAGTAAGGATACACCACTCCTAATATGGAAAGAAAAACTGAAAACATAAAATCAAATGTAGGTAACAGGTGACTGAAAGTAGCTCTTTATAATGGGCTGCTCACACCAGAGCTTCCAATTGCCTAAAGATGGAAATAGAACCATTTCTGAAGTACTGTGTTTTTAATGTAAAACTTAGATCATGGATTAATGTCAGAGGTAATGATACTGTTTTAATGTACCTCTGTGCAAAACAATCAGAAATGAATACTTCATAGCACTTTTAGTGAATTTATTGACTGGACAAATTACAGACGCAGTTTGGTCGAATTGCTATCAACATTTGTTTTGGACGTCATCATCCCCTTAACTGGCTCATGTTTGGAGTGAATGGAGCTGAGATTGTGTTTAACCCATCAGGAACAGTTGCCCCCCTCAGGTGAGATTCTGGTGATGTGGCAAAATGAAGTGGAATGTGTGACCTTTGTTACATTAAAGATAAACAGTTTGTTCTAGGATAGGCCAGACTACATATGTTTCTTAATTTTAATTGTGGTATTCCAATCAGAACATGATGGGTTTGGGATTAACAAATTTTGTTAAGAACTTGTATTTGGGTCTTCCTAATGAAAGCCAAGGAATCCATTATTATGTTATTTTAAAATACATAGTTAATACTGGTACAAAATCCTAAATGATCAACACTGGTAATAAAAAAGCTTGTTGTTCGACATGCTGCTGAGCCAGTTCCACTCATCTCCCATCAACACAGACTACTTCCTTAGTTCTGTCATAGTACTGTCCTTCCACATCCTTGGTCTTCCAAATGGCATTTTACCAATCCATCTGGTATTTCCACCAAGAACATGTTTTCTACTTGTATTAGTGTTTAAAAATTGTTCAAAATTTCCATACCTGTATAATGCCTTATATAGCTATATTGTATATGGTATTTGGACAAATTCCACATCCATTCGTATCTGTAACCAAGATGGATCAATGGAATTATTAATTAATAGTTATGTTTTTTTGCTGCTTGGATTTCACGTCATGTGCATACATTTAAAGGGATCTGTATTTGCCAATTAAAATGAGTTAGTAATCCAGGATTAAGAATGGGGCCACAAAATGCTTGGCTGAACTTTATACATATAAGTGTGTGTGTGTTTTAATGTATATGTAGAGGCATATCTGAGTGAAATTTAAGTTATTTTGCTGGTAATTGTAAATACTGCAGTCTTCATATTTTATTTGTTTATTCCATGTTAGACTGATCATAAAAAATCAAATAATTCTGTAGGGTACTGATAATGGTATATCATATTTGGAATAATTTCCTTTGTGGATTTGTCCAACACCACATATTAAATAAAATGTTGTGTTTCTATTTTTAACACCGGATTCATTTAATCTGGCACCCATAGGACCAGACAGGTGCTGGATTATCATATATTCAAGATTATTTTCAGACAGTACCCGTACTGACCTAAGTTCGTACAGGTAATTCTTATTACTGCTCCTGTACTTGGGCTGCACAATTTATCAGAGGGGTATTCCATTTGAATCTGTCCCATATCTTCTGGTTTTTAAAATTTCATAGCCAGCCCTCGGGGAGTGTGCTGTTGTTGGTTATTTTCATTTTACCATAAAAGATTTCAGTTTTTCAATTATCATAAGCCAAGTCATGGGTTTTACTTTGGAATGCATTGTTTTAAACCACTTGTCCAGCACCTTGTCCACTTGCCCTGATTTAGGCTGTTTCAATGTGTGTCACTCAAAAATGTCCTTCACACTTCCACTTCATACCACAAATGATCATCATTTGTCCCTCAATTTTGTTACATCATAGATAATTGATGATGCAGTGCTGTATAAAGTCATAATGTCTCCTCAGTTTTCACCTATTATGCCTTCTAATTGTTTAAAGTTTGTGAGGAATTGTTAAAGTTACATGTTGCCTCTTGCCAGCAGTGCCTTGTTTATTTATCTGTATGTCTTTTAAAGCCATTATAATAGCTCAGTGGGCTCAGTAAGGTTCACATAACCCAAGATAAAATCAACACATCAGTACGTACACCAGAAGTTATGGTTGACAAAACTTCCAATCAAGGGACAAGGTTTCTAAAATGCCAGATTAGCAGAATGTAACTGATTCATAACTGGCTACATGTTCCATCTTGTGTGAGCCATCATCCTGTCCTCACCATATACAGTCTGATATATGTGTCAACAAAGAAGTGTTGAAAGGGAATTGTTAGTGTGATAATTTTTAGTTAATAGCAGAGCGGAATGCAACATTTGAAAGTACTGTGAGACAAATTCATCATTATTTTATTTTCCTGTGTGTAGCATTTAAGTTGCATAGTTACAGGGACCGAATATTAAATTTCCTCACAACATTTCCATCAGTATATAGTTCAAGACCACTCTTTGTTCTGAGAAACTTTAAATTTAGATTTCACTCTGCAGTATACATCATATAAGCATAAGTTCTGACTTGTTCCTTATTTAACATTTACTTTGACCACATTTATTAATTTGTTTGTTTCAACCTTTGACATATGACTTTGTCCCACATGGCAATTGGAAGGGTTAAATGCTAATGTTCAGTCTACAGCAGTAAATTTTCTGTATCTAATTATAGCCAGATTTATGATATTTTGCTGTCAAGTTTGTATTTCCCCATAAAATACAATATCTCTCAAATGTCACTGGCAAGACAGAGTTTATCAAATCATCATGGTTGTTTACATCATGAGAAAACAGGCATAAAGTTCAGGTCATATGATCCCGAGCCAACCATTATCTTTGTCATTTGAGTCAGCAAATTAAAACAAATTTGATTGTCTTTAATACAGTGAAGACTATTTACAAACAATATTTCTTTCACGCATTATTGATTGGTGAACACTACTGGTAGTACTTTGGTGAAATGTATTGATATCACAGCCAAAAGCACCTTACAGTGGGATTAATATGATTTTTTTTTTGTCTAGACTACTGAGACAAATGTAATACCTACAAATAATTTCAGTCATTTAAAAAGTAATGTGATATTTGAAGTTCTCACAGTGGTGTGGCTAAAGATTGGAGTCTTCTGGAGAGCATGCTTTATCATTGGCCAGGCAGTCAAATTTGATTCTGAAGGTGAAGGCACTGTGATCTTGAAATGTTGGCAACTACTTACCCAACAACACAGTGTCACATCCCAAAGAACTTGAATATTCATTTAAAAGTAACATTTATATGAGTGTATAAAAAGTAATTAAAGTTTGAAAAGACTAGGCTGGGATTATTTCTGTTATGCAGTACAAAGCTTGTTTATGATGTGTGCAGTTTATTAGAGTTAGCCTTGCCTGGCATTATGTAATATGATATTCAGACGTGCCCAGCATAGAACAAAATTAAGTTCCAATAAATTTTACTGGGGGTAGCAGTATGAAGTGCTATGATAGTCTGGTCAGTTCAGTCAGTGTGTGTAGTTTATTTTTGGTTTCTATAAACAGTAATTAATAGTGGCAAATAAGAATTCAGGAAGTTCGAGAGCATAAACTGTTTTTTTCCCACATACCTGTTTTATCAGTAAGTTTTCTAGGTCCTGCTTACATGCAATGTGCCTATGTAATTATGGGTACCTTACCTTGACAAGAGAAGGGCTGGAATCATAACACTCAAATGAAACTGGCAAAAAACCTGTATAAGTGAATTCAAAATATTATCCATTGTTACCAAAATGTATAAAAGTCTGTATTCGCTGGACCATATGGGAACAGGAACATACCATATGTTCTTGAACAGCCTGCATCTTTCAGTTGAAATTCTAGATGGTAGAGCCTCAGACTTACAAGCCTGCCATGCCATTAAGGCATACAGGGTGAAGAGAAGCATAGTTCCACTCATTCTTAACCTCCACACTAGATGGAAATGAGCATTCCACTTCACACCCCAGCCACTTGACTAGTGGGGAAGGACCCCAGTATCAATTGAATAGGACACTGCGTGGGCCTCAGTACTGGTCTGGAAAATTTTGAGAACAGAAAATCTGTCAAACATCCAGCCCATAGCTAGCTGCTGTACTGACTGCTTTATTCTGGCCCCTCAATTAAAGCCTAGTGGTTATTTTATGTACTGCTAGGTTTAACGTTAACAGATTCTGTGTTCTGGCCACACAGTGCATTTATGTGTTCTGTATGGATCTCAGAACAAACCACGAGTATTTCCCTGTGTGGCATTAACTTAGGGGCATTTTAATTTGGAAGGGGTGTGCTAAGTGCATGGTGTGAACTGACACTTTAAATAGTTGAGTTTAATGTACATCTTTAAAGCATTACTGTAATTATTATTTGTTTTGTCATAATAGTGAGCCCTTGTGGGGAATAGAGGCACGTAATGCAGCCATTGTCAATGGATACTTCACTGCTGCCATAAATCGTGTCGGCACTGAAACATTTCCAAATGAGTTCTCAACAGGAGATGGATTACCACCTCACCGAGATCTGAAATACTTTTATGGATCCAGTTACATTGCTGCCCCTGACGGCAGCCGCACTCCGGTAAGATAATGATTATTTTGGTGAGCCATTGGTTGTTAAATAGTAATGAAAAAGTTATATTACCTCTATCTTAAAACTACTTGTACATTGTATTATAGGGTACAGAAAATGCCTGTTCATTGCCTGAGGTTTTCCTAATTTGAACTGCACTAAAACAAAGAAATTGCTTATTTAATATGACAGGCTTGTGAATATACAGTCATGATGACCAAAAAAAAGTGTTCTGTTTTAAAAAACAGTGTAGCCTCTTAACTAACACATGAACAATTGGTGTATTGCAAGAAACAAACACTGAATTATCTTACTGATCATTAATTCACATTCTAAAAATGAAAGATTATGACAGATATTTTCTCTTTGTACACTGAATTTTGATTACCAGTTTAAGAAATTAATGAATTTGGCATTAAATGTCCCTTATATTATTCACACATGTGGCCATTCAGTTATCATATTATGCATTAGACCATGTATAATTATGTAGCACAGTTAACATTGCTGGACATAGTTTGGGTTACTGTGATGTTTATTTTTGAGTCTGTTTATTATGCATTAATCCACATAAAACTTCACTCTATAACAGGTCATGAAGTCCCAGAGGGGAGCAGAGGTATAGCTATACTCTTTCTTTAACCTCAGTGCTAGATGGGGGTGGGTGGTCAACACCACATTGCAGCTCCTGTACCCCCCGGAATGGGACCTGGTACCCATTGTACAGGAAGCTGGGTGGGCTCCAGGGCTGGTGCAGAAAACCTTCCAGCCTATAGCTCGTTTGTATATAGTCTACACTATTGCGACCCATCATTAAGTCATATTCTGTGTTTAAAAACAGAGTGCAGAGAAGGATTTTTGGATCTGAGAGTCAGAAGAACTGTGCAGAAGAAAACAGTTTGGAGAAAACTGCATTATGAGAAAATTCTTAATATGTATTCTTTCACAAAATAGTATTATGATGATGACAGGGGAAAGCTGAAAGGAAGGAGTCCCCCTTGGTTGTCTGATCTAAACAGGGGGGAGTTAGGGTGCGAAAAGCTGATAACCCTCACTGACATAATCTCCTCTCTTCAGACTTTGTCCATTATCTAATGTTTAAAAACATGACATCTCAGAAAGCAGGCTTTGCTTTGATGTTTCAGACAAAGAGGCACCTAAACTGCTGGAGTTTTAGTTTGGGTTATTGTGAAGTCACTGCCCTCCAGAGAAATGCTGCTGTTGTTAAGATATGCACCTGAGAACAGATCAAGTCTAAGTGTAATAATAGGACAATAGCTATTGTAAAATTAAAATGTAACTCCAAGTCTCAAAAATAAAGCCTAAACCAATCAACAAATCGCAAGTCATAAAAAGAGCCATGGACTCAGACTGATTGGACAACAGACAACACAGTGAATTCCAGAACACTTGTATTTAAGTTCCTAATGTAACTCCAAGTCTCAAAAATAAAGCCTAAACCAATCAACAAATTGTAAATCATAAAAAGAGCCATGAACTCAGACTGATTGGATAACAGACAACACAGTGAATTCCAGAACACTTGTATTTAAGTTCCTAAAGCCACTAACACCATCTGTGGAGAAAACTGTGAATCTGCGTGGGTTCAGAGTATTTATTTGTCAATCTCTTGCTGATCAAAGTATACCAGATGGGAGAAATTTCCATGCTGGTTTGACTGATGGGATTTTTTAAATGTGACAGGTGAGTTGCTGCCTTGTATTTTCTTGGTACAGAATTCATTTCTATCTGTAAAATCTTGGATTCTTCCAGAGTGTGTGGTGACCCTGTTCATATGCATGTTGTTCTACTTTGGATCTCTCCAGATGACCTTCTAAATTTTGCCTGTATTCTCTGAGTCTTACAACCCACTGTCTGCCTGTTTCTCCAATGTAGCTTCTGCCACATTCACAAGGAATACTGTAGACACAATTTGTCATCTCCTGTGGAGCCCTTAATTACTTGATTCACATAAGAGAATTTCTAAGGGTGTTTCTCATATTGAAAGAACATCTTTTGTTGTATCTATTGACTTTACAGTCACACTTCCCAGAAACACTCTGTATATGAGGTACAGATATAAAATCCAGTGGTTGAACCTCATTCTTCAGACAGTCACTTCTCTTAGATTTGTTGATAACTGAATCAATAAATCCAATGGAATAGGCATTAAGTTGCAGGCTGTGTCTCAGAATATCAGTTTCATCAGCGTGGTCTTGTGGCTCTTAATATATGGTATTAGCTATGCGGCATAGACTCTGCACATCTCCTCACGTGTCACTTTAAATAGTTCAGTCAAAGCAGCATGAAAATTTCTGACAAACACTCTGAACCCACACAGATTCATAATTTTCTCCACAGAAGGTGTTAGTGGCGTTAAGAACTTAAATACATGTGTTCTGGATTTCACTGTGTTGTCTGTTTTCTAATCAGAGTTCATGTCTCTTTTTATGGTTTATAATTTGTTGATTGGTCCAGGTTTTATATTTGAGACTTGGAGTTAACTTTTAATTTCTCAATAGCTTTTTTTTCCTATTATTACCCTTAGACTTGATGTGTTCTCAGGTACATGTCTCAACAAGTTTAGGATTGTATGGAGACCAGTGACTGAAAATAGCAGGATCTGAAAAGTCCAGCAGTAGGTGTTTCATTGCCTGATAGAAGGAAGTAAAAGTGGTTTCTGAGACATCTGAGATTTTGGTAGTGAGTCACACATCATTGTCTTAGTGTTGAAGCCCTTAAATCATTTGATCAGAATCCAGTCCTAGCCTATTGCCTAGAGATGTGTATTTAGGTAAGCCAAATAACTGAAGAAAGGCAATGTTTTTAAAACAAAAACACATGTATGGCATAGTTTTGAAATAGAATAAAAAAATGTGTTCTAATAATGTGTTTGAAGGCCTAAATATCTGTAGGAGATTCTGCCATTTCACAAAGTTTGGCATGTGTTGTGTGGGCATAACTAGGCCTGCACTAGTGTAAGCATTATCATTCTGTAAGTGTATATCTATAGGTTACATTTTTGTTCTCTGGAAAAACACAGTATAATGTTACCTAAATGCTAAAATCAAGTTTTTACACACAAATAATTTGGAATTTCTCTCCAGTAATTTACATTGGAAGTTTGGAAGTGTGAATCATTTAATGTGGTGGTTGTTGACGACAGTGTTCACTATAATAGTGTTGAAACCCCAAGAGAGTGGATTAGCTTTACTGGGTTCAGGATGGTATCCAGTAGTGAGCTCTTCTTGACACTGCAATTAAAGTGTGGGTTAAATAAAAGTGGGATGGATCATCTTCTTGGAAAGCAGATAAATTAAGGTCACCCTGAGGATGTTGAAAATTGAAGGTCATCAGGATTTTAATTTGACAATCCACTTTTGTCATATTTTGGATTTCCAGAAATCTAAAGATATATGGATTGTGCATATACCCCATACCGCTGTCTGAAACGGACTATCAGCCACATTTCAGGGGAGCTGGGATAGCATAGTCAGTATAGTGACTAAGCTATAGGCTGCATGATATGGGGTTTCAATCCCAGCAAGCGCAAGAGACATATCATTCCTCCAAAATGTCCATAATCTCGGACCCTCCCAGCCCCATAGTCAGTAGGCATCAGAGATCCTTTGCCTGGGAGTAAAGTGGCCAGGAGTTAGCACTTATCTCCATCTAATACTGAAGTTAACATAACTGGACCCACATCTCCACTCCCCCTATATACCTTCATGCTGTATAATGTACAACTGTATAGATTTATGGATATCAGATTTGTGTATGAAAATGGCTGATATGTGACCCAATACTGCAATAAATCATCCACATACCTCTTTGTTCTACACCAGGCAACAAATAGTTACCTTTTCTTTTGCACAATAATGCTGCTTCTTTTTTCTGCATTTCCAGGGTCTGAGTCGAGTCAGAGATGGCCTTCTGGTGGCAGAGTTGGACCTTAATCTGAATCGTCAGGTCAGGGATTATACATGCTTCCAAGTATGTGTAATCCTTATGTTATGGTTCGTAGTATGTAATTAAATCACCTGTCACCTCTCAACAGATAATATATTCTGAGACTTCATGTTTGATCGACAACCTTGAGTTATTTAGCTTAACTTGTAAAACTTTGGTACAGTACAGCTATGGATATTGAATAATAGAAACTGGAACCAAATTTCCTACCTAGAGTACACAGAATAGAGAGGAACACAAATCAGATTGCAGTAGCACTGCCAGCATCCATGATACTGTATGTTTTGTATCCCCATCAGTTGTCTGTAACAGCGCACATTGAATACACTGCAGTAGTTCAATGATTGACTCCATCATGATGGTACCTGAAACCCTCAATGTACTCCCAATAACACAGTACATGTATGAACTGTTTCATGCTGTGGAATAGGATCCTTCTTATGGAGCCAGCAGTTAAGACGATCCTGTCAAGAAATTTATGACCTTAGATACCTCAGGGTCAATTTCCATGTTCATGAAAAAACTGCCCCTGGACCCTAGCCTGAGCCAATTGAATCTAGTCCATACTCCTACAACCTGTTTTATGATCCACTTTAATATTATACTTCCATCTATACATACATCTTCCAAGAGGTCCTTCCTTTCAGGTATTCTAAACTTCTGTGCGTTATGTTCCCTGTCCGTGTTATGTGTCTCAAATTGTGAAAATCATTATGCAGATTTTTTTGTCCTGTTATTTATTGTCTCATGTTCAAATATTATTTTCAGCATCCTTTCCTCAAACAATGAACACATGTTCTTCCCTGAGAATAACAGACCAGTTTCATACCAGTATACAACAATGGAGAAAATTACAGTTTGGTGTTTTTTGATGTTGAATTTTTCATATAGGAGACAGAAGATTTTGAACTTAATGGCAACAAGCATTCCCCTGATTTAATGTGCTGTAAACCTTTTATAAATATAATGTGGTTTGTCATTGTTATTTCCAAATACCTTAACTTGTTCCTACTTTCAAGGGTTTATTAGCTATCTGCATGTTATGATTTTGTCAAGCATCTGTTGAAAGACATAACACTTACGTAGTTTTTATTTTGTGTTCATATATAGATTTATCTCCTTACCTGTGGCAGAGAGAATGTCTTGGTTTTGTTACTGTTGTGGTGGTGGTACAAAGGAATCCCCATTAATGTTTCTCAGTTAAGGTCTTCTTTCAATTAACTTTCAATTTAAATGACCCCAAGTGAATGTCAGTGTCAAGACTGTTTCATGTAAGACTTCACTCATTGTGGTATTTTCCAGAGACCTTACATGTAGATTACACTGTACTGTATTTACTTGGATAATTTTACACATTTTTTAAAACCAAAAATTCATCCATAAATGTTGGGATGTATAAAATATCCATATAATACTTGTAAGTATAATTTTACCTGTTACAATGAGATTAGAACAAGACAGTCAATGTACATATAACGTAACACTGAGGTGTGTTCATGCAACTATTGTTGCAGTGGAAAAGCAATGTTACATATTCTGAGTGTGTATTTATAAACTTAGGTATCCAGTATGCAAGGCCCTTGCACCATACTGTCATCTGTGGCCTGCCTGGCTCTTCAATATTATTCCACATTATCTCATAAATTGCAGGATTTCCAAAAAAGTTACTGAACAGAATGTGTTCTGATTGTTTCTACAACTTTTGTCTGAAACATTTCTCATTCTTAGAAGAACCGAGTGAGATATGATCCAAAATGAGTATCGGTCTTCATTTAAAGTACCCACTACTCTTGATAGATTTTAATGAATTTGAATTATCTCGACAGATTTTGGAAAAATACTCATATCTCAAATGTCATGTAAATCCGTCCAGTGGAAGCCGAGTTGTTCCACGCAGACAGACAGAAAGACAGACGTGATGAAACTAAGTCACTTTTCACAATTTTGCAAACGCACCTGAAAACTACAGTTACATAATATGTGGGAAAAACAGCAGTTCTACTTCTTTACTGAATACATTTTAAAATACCTGTGCAAGTAATATACAAATATATAATTTTGGGAAAATTATACATACATACATACATATAAGACAGGCAGTATATCTTTTGAGTGAGTAGTTTTAAATCAGAATTATGCTGTGTTCATTGCATTCCTATTTGTCTAAATGCTTTCATCATGTCTGTTCTTACTTCACCATCTCCAAGGGCTCTTTTTTATGCCCTTTGGCAACAGTGACTGTAATATCTGGCATACGTGTATTTCCTATAGTACAGGAAATAAGCTTACTGTCTCGGAATACAAGAAATTTTCCCAGTAATCTGCAAACACCCATATGGCATTTCTTGGCCTATTATCCTTACTCTCTTATAGTCCACCGTGATCATACAGACAGATAACTTACAATAGTGTAGCCATCTCGTGCAGAGGAAATACCAGACTTTGACGTATAAATCTTGTTCTTTACAGGAAAACTTGCAATTCTCAGTTCATCATATCTTTGCAATATGGTAAACGGTTACTTGCCTACTTTACTATGTTTGTGTTGGGTCTAATAAATATACGTGAATTGTGCAGAAAATTCGTAGTAGTTTGCATGTTGGTGCATATTCAAGTGTTTCAAATATACAGTATATGGTTATTGTATAGTAAAGTTATTCCCTAGGCTCAAAAATAAATTACAGTGCAGTAGTGATGGTCATATATTTTAAAAACTTTGTACATCAAGACAGAAAAAGAAGCTTGAAACTCTACTCCTGGCAGAAACTGTGTTTCGGAGTTTCCAACATTTAATTGGTGGGAATGTCAGGTTGCAGCCTCGGTGCAGCCTTCGAAACAAATAACTTACATACGTAGTAGCTTGCCTAATCTTATGTTAATATATCAAAACACTCATCTTCCTAATTAGTATTAGAGTTCTGTGTAACATACTTATAACATCTGCCTGTTTCAGATGACGCAGCGTTTTGATCTCTATGCCGAATCAATAGCAAAAGTTGCACAGCCTAACTATAAGCCACAAATCATACGTGACAGTTAAAGCCTGATGAGCCTCTGGCAGATGGATCACAACCAGATTACATGCCCTCAAATAAATGGCGTTCAGGAGTGAGTATGTGATGAGCTTCTGTAACATTCTCAGCTGAATACTATGAGTCAATTCCTGAGTCTACAAAAATACATTTCTTTCATTGTAAGTTTTATATATTTTATTGCTTTATACGAAGGTCCCATAATATTGGAGTACTATACAGCATTTCACATGTATCTACATATACCAACTGTATATTGATGGTAGTGTGATTTCATGTATCCGACATCTGCATAGTTGAAACTCAATATATACATGTAATACAGTACATGACAGAATTTATACATATGAAGGATAAGAAGTTTCAACTATTGAACAATCTCATGGGTAAATGTGTATGACATTTGTAATACATTATACTCGGTACTTGGTTGATACAGATACAAAGTATGTGAAATAAGGGAGATTCCTAAGAGCTCTGTAATGCAGTAGCTCTTACAGAACAAAGTGCCCTCTTCTGTCTTGTGTATTTTACATTATCTTTGCTTACCAAGGTTTTGTCATCATAAATAAGAATAAAAAGCACTTACATACGCAGTCTTTTAATATTTTGTAAGTTTCATATTTGCTGCCATTTCCATGTCTCATAACTGAATGTCACTGATAAGTCCTAATGAGTCATTACAAACGTTGTATCACTATAAGAAAAATAAAAATAGGAAAAACTACACACCAAAAGGCAGAAGGAACCAGGGCACACCACTGAAGAGACTTCTGGATGCATGAGACCAGAATGTGTCAACAAGTGGCCCATCTCCTTGATAGCTACATGATGATGATGATGTAGAAGAATATAACTTGAAAATCACCTATATTGGTGTTTTTCTGTGCTGCTTATTTATATCTCCATAAATGGGGAAATCACAGAATCACATTATGGAAGTCATAAATTATAGTTTTTTTTCCTTAAATCATTAATCTTATATACAGGATGTTTCTAAAATATGTAGTGCTCCTGCAGGGATATGTTCAATGCAGAAAAACAGGTTGAGTGGCTATAATAGGAGATACATTGGTAGGTCTTAATGTTCTCCAGGAGGGGCTCACAAAATCAGTTTATTGTGAATATTTACATACCGCCCTTACATAATTACCAGAGAATGTCTCACTGCAGACCACAGCATGGATTGGGTTCATGCACACTGGTGTTCCACCTCATTTCAGCATTGCTACAGAACAAATCCAAACAAATATATGGAATGATAGATAGCTCAAGGTGTACCATATGCATGACCAGCAAGATCACCTGACTTGAAACCCAATGGATTTTCATTTATTGGACCATCTTAGAAGCAGTGTATGCTATGGCAGTTAATGATATAATGGAACTACCACAGACGGTAGACAAATAGAAGTTAATTCGTAACACTCCCGAAGCTTTTGAGTGTATAATAGTCTTCAGTGAGCTATGCAGTATGCTGTCAAAACAGTACATACAAAAACAGTGACCTTAATGTTCCATATCTGTGCATTAAAGCTATATTCACACTTACATAGTGAACCAACAAATGTACAATGGTAAAATATGATTTAATGTCTATTATTAATGACTTACATGTTTCACTTGCCTCTGCAAGCATCATCACGGTGTTCTACAAGAACACTGATAAATATAAACAAATTGCCAAGTTGCATAAGTAAACATTTTACAACCATAGAGAGTGCTTGAGATAATCAGTGGTTTTACTTATGCAATTTGGCAATTTGTTTATATTTTATCAGTGTTCTTGTACAGCACCATGATGATGGTTGTAGAGACGACCAAAACAAGTTGGCGATCAATAATATATGTTCAAGCGTACTTTATCAGTGTGCATTTGCTGGTTCACTACATAAGTGTAAATAGAAAAAAAAAACAGTGATTTGTAAATACACACTTTTCTTGTCAGGGGTACGTGCTTTTCTTTTATCTTTCTGCTTCCAGAACATACTGGGCTGAACTCAGATTTGGCATCCAAGGACCCATGTTTATAGTGTTTGTGTACACAGAACATGATCTTCATGTGGTTCTGTGCATTTCAAAAACACCTGTATACATACAACTTATACACACAAATAATAAATTATCTATCAGTATGCATTTACTATTACTACTACTACTACTACTACTACTACTACTACTAATAATAATAATAAAAATAACAGCAATAACAATAGGGTGTATATTAAAAAAACCAAACCATTTTGGGGCTTAATCAAAATCATAAAAATTTTTACAAATTTCAAAATAAAACTCCCTAAATTCCTTTCTTTAAAAAACGCTTGATTTTCCATAATCATAACAATAACCGTTTACATTTGTACAGTAAATGTTGAATCATACAATAGAACTGAAATTCTAAGTGCAGGGTGGTTAATATACAAAAATACTGTAACATATTATAAAAGCATTACGTATATATCATATTTATCAATATGATGCAAACATAATGGTTTATATGTTACAATACATTTATATACTATCCATGCTGAACTTCAAGTGTAGCTGCTGAATCCTGTATTTAATGAGTATTATGATGTAATTTGTTATATAACAGCAAGTTTTAAATCTGGTGTATGAACTCCCTGAAGATGGCACAGACATGCTGAAACATGTAGGAACAGTGAGAGACCATACTTCAAAATGTGTTTGTAACCTGTGCATTTAGTTGGCTTTATAAATTAATGCTTATCAAAATGCACAGAGTGAATAATTTCAAAAGAGTATTGTCATGTCTATCTTTACCTTAAAGACAGTTGTATTTTTCCCTATTCATACTTGTCCATTCTAACTGTATACTAACTTTGTTTCTCACAACATCCACGTGGAATTCTATTACTAATTATCACAACCAGTTCTCTACTGTTTTCCTCAAACTTCTTATCTGTTTCTGCAGCAGCAATGACATATGGAATGTCTCAAAGAAGTATACATACTTCAGATGCTTAAGAACACAAAGAGCAATAGACAGACAGTTATATTATTTTGTAGTGATATATGAGAATGATGCCAAGTGACGAACGTTGCACTTTGTACTGGTGTACTGCACTATATGGTAGGAAACAGTGTAACAGAAAACCATTTAAAACTGTGGCCATAAGCTATAAAAGAACTCTTACCTCCAGAATGAGAAGCAAGTGGTTTCAAGAACTGGTAATAATGGATTTCTTGATCTAAAACTTGTTTCTTTCTTGGCTGAAGCATGTTACAACTGGAGCATTAACATGCATAACACAGATACTGGTGGTCTGAAAATCCTCATGTTTTTTTATTAAGCTCCTTTGCATGACCCTGAGTTTGGAGTGTGATGTGTGGTGAGTGCACACAAAATCATGTGGCCCTTGTTGTTTTGAAGATATGATGACTGCAACTCTTTTTTTTTTTTGTAATAGTGTTAATGAATGTCCAATATTGTGTGAGTGATAAAATCGAGAAGAATGAGATAGGTGGGGCATGTGGCATGTATGGGGGAGGGCAGAGGCATGTGCAGGGTTTTGGTGGGGAAACTTGAGGGAAAGATAGCACTGGGGAGACCCTGGCGCAGATGGGAAGATAATATTAAGATGGGTCTTCAGGAAGTGGGATGTGGGGTATGGACTGGGTTGAGCTGGATCAGGACAGGGACACGTGGCGGGCACTTGTGAATGTGGTAATGAACCTTCAGGTTCCATAAAATGCAGAGAATTTCTTGACTATCTGCAAACCGGTTAGCTTCTTGAAAAGGACTCTGCTCCATGGAGAAAGTAAGTAAGCAAGTAATTAAGTCAGTCAGTAAGTAATTAAGTTACTGAATGTCACTGTCAACTATTTAGATTATATAGTGTTTGATTCATTCCGATACCATTCTTCAAGGAAATGACAGAAATATAAAAAAAATGTAAGGATACCTCTTTCAGGCCAGAGCCATGGCACACAGCAAATTTCTCAGTGACCTTGCTATAAGAGGTATTTGGTTAACTCACAGGCTGTGGCCTCCCTCATCTACAGATATGAATTTGTGTAATTATTATTTACGTGAGCCACCAACAGACAGAGCTGATGTGAACAATCCACATTCTTTGTTGGATATGACAGAAAATATTCAAACAGAAACTGATGAATATATAAAGACAAGCTCTGTTATGCGATGAGAAATATTTTTAGCAAAGCCAAGCCAGCTGAGAAGCAAGAGGCTGGCACTTCTAGACTCCTCCATAAAATAAAGTGGTACTGCAGAAGAAAACTGATTCTAAATTCCTGGTAGATACAGGCTTCCTACCTAGGCAGTAATACTTCCACAACAGCTGCAATACTCAGGGACAAAATAAAATTCACACACACGTGCCTGTGTGCATGTATATACACACACACACAAAGCAGAATAGATGTATATACAGTATATTCACTGTGCATGTATATAGTATACACTGTTCCATTACTATGGATAGAATTTTTGTTTTAATCTCCTTCATTCACCAATGGTTGTTCCTTTAATTTATATGCAGTAATATATATATATATATCTAAGTTAGAAAGCAAGCGAGTCTGAACTTCTATATTAGGTTCCTGTCTTGTAACTCTGACCTAATGGACAATACCCAAAGATATTAGGGAATGTGCTCTGTACTCCTGCCAGTATACATGGCACTTAAAACAATGTGCACAATGTGCACTATCATGGCACAGTTTTTGGGCACAATTTAAATTCTCATTCCTGAGCTTTTTTATAATTACAAAAGTGAACTTTCAGTCTTTTTAGATTAAGTGCTAGTACTTCTTTATACAGTTTTAGCTACTTGTTTAATGATATCAGCATGGAAAACAAGGGTATCCCAGGCAAAAAATGGAAATATCTGCTTATGCATGTGTTTCTACAGAGTCCCTCATCTGTCTGGCATATATCACTGGTTACTAGAGATACTGTGTAAATTTATGGTCTCAAGCAAACAACTGGAACCAATAATCAGAATTTTATTTTTCACTTGTGCCTAATGTTGAAAGATAACACATACAGTAACAATCCTTGTATTGGGGATGGTATTAAAATCATATGTTGTGCCAGGAGGAGATGATCTTTAATTTAATTATATGCTGTGCTTTGGTATGATCTTTAATTAAATTGAGAGCTGGTTCAGTGTCTTGCTGGAAAAATTCACTTTTGCTTCGTGATCTGTCATAACCACAGTTGTCTTACATGGTCAGATGTTCCATTTTTTGCAGTTCATACTAATGATGCAGACATGCTCATTTGCTGTACCAGTCAAATCATTGGTTTTCTTGGAGATGTTTCCAATCCAGCACAAATTTCGAGTTTTTCCTATGTTAGCACATGTATGCTGCCTAATCTCTTCCTGTCTAGTATGGAACCTGTTGCTCAGACCCTCTTTACATGTATGTAAATTGCTGTCATGTCTAGAACATTTGTATTAGGAAGCTTTCATCTGAATGTACAGTGACACTTACAGGATCATTATCTGAGTGATCAAATCAAGAATGAAATGGGTGGGACATGCAGCATGTGTGGGGAAGATGACAGGTGTATACAGGGTTTCAGTGGTGAGACCTGAGGGAAAGAGGGCACTTGGAAGTCCTAGGCACAATGAGAGTATAATATGAAAATGGATCTTCAAGAAAGAGGATGGAGAGGATGGATTGGATTGATCTGGCTCAGGACAGGGGCAGGTTGCAGGCACTTGGGAATGTAGTAATGAACCTCTGGGTTCCATACAATGCAGGAAATTCTTGACTAGCTGAGGAACTGTTAGCTTCCCAAGGATGAGTGGTCCATGGAGTAAGTAGGCTATCTTGTTATAGCCACTGTGAATGAAGACTGACTTCACACCTACAGACATGTAACAACCTATGTGTAAGAGATTGGATTTAGGCAGCTCAGTGAGTCAGCCTAGTTCCACGCAGTATTACAGCCAACAGGAAGTAACCAATAGGGGCTAGATAAAGTAAGGGCCCTTTGTGAGTGCATTCTCTCCTGAATCCCATGGAGGTTAGCTGCTGCAACAGGACTTACATGGCATTCTGAAATATACGCATGTATAACATTACTTACTGATGAAGTTTTCCAGTAGATACACAACCAGTATATTTTATGACTAGAGACTAAGTTGAATTACCAACTGGAATTTGCCTCATGCTGCAATATCTCCTAAGCAGCAACCAGCTGGCAAACAGAATAAATGCTACTCCCTGAATTCCTGCCAACAGGAAGAAATAGTAATCTAGATGACCATGGAAGTGCTGAGCATCGTGTCGGATCCACACAGGACTCAGCGATGAGATAAGTGTTGTGCCAAGTAGAGACCCAACACCTTCCATGGCAGAAAACATTCCCATAGCTACTCCTTGCAGTGGGCGTGGCGCAGCAGAATATGCAAATTCCAGTCCTATGGAAAGAGTGGACATGTCTGTAAGTGCTATAAGGACTCTACAGTATGTTTTGCAGATTACAGGCCACTATTAATTTCCCTATATAACAGACAATACACAACCACTGACACAAAAAACAAATTCTGGCTGTGTTTAACCTTTACTAGTTTGATTTATATGCCAATTGTACTTCTGGATGGTCTGAGTTTTTCTGGCTTAGCATGGATATTTTAATGGCTACCATGTAACACACACAGACCAGCCAGCTATTTGCCAGTAAACTTCAGAGATCAGCATATGATCTCTTATGATGGTAAGGGTTAATTTATCAGACATAAACTCAATGTCTGTACCATTCCCACATCTGTAACTGCTGCGTTATATAATATATTTCATGCATATCTTTATGTACATTTATACCCTAGCATCCAATCAGATTTCATATTCCTACCTCCAAGGGCTGGCAAAAGGTAATGAAAGTTTTGCTTGGTTCCTGCATTATTCCTCTTAGCAGTATCTTCTATAAAAATATCACCTTAACAACAGTTGCACACTGTATCAATGTGTCCTGTCAAAGCATCATCATATACAGCTTTTTAATGAAGACCCTGTGCTACAAACAATATACTAGGTAATTTAAAATCAAATGAAGACATTCCTAAGAACTGGTTCAGTCTTTTTCTAAGCAATTAACAATCTGTTCTACTGAAATGGTTTGAATCAAATGGCTGACCACTGCTTTTAAGAACAGATATTTTCTCTCACTGTTCACATACTTTAATAACTGGCAATACATTATAGTAACAAATCACAGACTTACCAGCAACACCTGCAAAGACCTCTGCTGAACCCACTAAACAATACTGAGGTACCTGCCATAGCAGTGAAATATCACTAGCATTGTATGTCCAGTTGTGAATCACTTGAACAATCCCATGCCTGCAAAGAATATCCAAGAAGATCAGAGCTCTGATCAAATATAAATTTTCAGCTTAGAATGGGGAAACGTTTGTACAAAAACTGGAATGTTTACTTCTTTCAAGTGAGCATCAATTACAATTTTTCCCATGCAGTAAGGTGGGAAGTTCAATGTGGTGAAGCATACAGGATACAAAACAGCAACAGAGCAGCTTTATATTCTGCCACTGGGACATTTCAGAGAAGCAATCTTGGTAAGAAGGAAGTGTAAAGATGCCAAGTCTTAGAAAAGGTACAGTGAAGTTACCAGACCAAGGAATGAGACATAGTTACTGAAAGTGCAGGAGACCAGGCATTTCATCCATATGGTGCGACTTCTCTCAACAGAGAAATACGAACTCTGAAATTAGGTTCGAATACATAATGTGTGCAGAATACATGTTCTAGGCTTTCAAGATGATCTGCCATCTTGGAGCTAAGTTATAGTGCCAGAAGTTTACACTTCATTATTGTGTCATAATTGACCACTATCATCCTACATCCTCCACGCATCCACCCTTTCCTACAAAGGTCCACGTGTTCTCCTGTTCGAAACATATGTATTACACCAAGTCCGCAAGTGTTACATTGTGCACCTCTTAATAGCACACAAAGAGACTGTTTTTTTTTTAACTATCACAACATATTCATGCCATTGCACACTAGTTTCTGCACATGTTGTACAAAATGTGATTAGAAGATTCTGGAATTTGCACTCATTTTATTATCATGGGAATGAAGCATACAATACAGATACTAAATAAATGGAATAATAAAAATAAAATGTTTCCTAGGTCACATAAAAAATACCAACACATCATGGATACAATACTTTTGAAATAACTGGCATGAGTGAGCAACATCTGTGCATAATTTCTGTGTGGTACTTGGGAAGACAATGACAGAAACCTACAACATTTGAAAACTAAATCTGAGACTGAAATGGTCATATAAAAAAAGGTCATGTTAGAGATTTTCAAATGTCCAAAACTATGCACACTGTGATCATCCACTGACAATGCATTCTAGTCTTTAAGCCACTCCCTTTTGTGATAATATTAATTATGGCAAAGGACAAACTGTAAAGCTGCTACAGAAACTGTGACCTAATTTGGAAGAAACCAGTGATATTAACTAAAAGTATGTGAATGAAAAGAACCTACATGATTGATTGGGAAGGAAATAATTGTGTGTCAGCTCTCCAAAAGGGAATTCTGTGACAAGCACATCATTCCATCAGATCCCAAGCACTGCAACTGGCAGTAAGTTAAAAGCATCGTAAAAGGAAAGAGATTTCTGACAGTACTGCTGCAAGATATAAAGTGTGACAGGGATCAGAAAGCATCCTAAACAGATTTACCAGAGGTACCAGAAGAAATGGCAGAACCATTGGGATAACTGTATGTATTCTGAATCAGACTGCTATAAAGAGGGGTACATTAGACGAACTGTGTTATGTCCAGATACCTGAGTGAGTAGCTAGAACAGACGTGGGACTACAATCTGTCCATTCTGTCCACTTCAACACTGTATATATGCATATGAAATGTGCAGTTTGAACAAATCTGACTCGCCCCCCCCCCTCCCCCCCACTTTTGTATGTGTAAGAGAGTGAAACACTAACCTAGCAACACAGCATCATGACCCAGAAGGCCTGAATCCTCATACATCATTACATACTGACATTTCCAGCATGGTAGGCTGTCTTATGACAGAGCCTTCTCATTTTTCCTCTGTCTTCACGTAAGCACTCCTCTTGCATCTGTGTATGCTAATTAAGTATCATGTAATTTAAATAAATTTCAATTGCTACTATGAATTTTCCTGTCCTTCCTAGAAGGAACCAGATCAGCTCTTTACCAGTAACATACAATGTTATAAACAGCATGTTTCTTTCATTCGCAAATGATTTCTCTGTTAATGTATTTAAAAGCCATGTGACTAGTTACTATCATTTTCTGTTGCAGTAACCATAATACTGAACTTATGAATTTCAAAATATGACATTTCCTAGTATACTTTACAAACTTGGATTAACCAGCAACCATCAATACCTATCATCTTTTACTTTCTATCATCTAAGAGTAAAATTCAGTACCAATGTTTTTGTACAACCTTCCTCTGGTGAAGAATTTTTCTTTCCTCTTCATACACAGAAACTTACTGTGCTGTTACCTCACCTTTTTCAACTACCATACACCTCATTCCCAGCATGACAGTTCATCTACCTATTTCTGACGGCAACTTAATTTTATATCCATCTACCTGTTATGTTGTATTACAAGCATAAGATACGACTTTCTTTATTTTAAACACACTATAGTTATTTCCTACGCAAAGAAAGCTGCGAGATTTGAGATTTCAAAAGCAGCGCTGCTGATGATTCAATTTTTCTGGGATATAACTGTGTGTCACTGGGTGAGCAGTTCCCGTCATTTTGAAGGCACCAACATCTTTTGAACTATCACGCACTACTCACCCAGTGACACAGTGTGACAAGCCAGAAGACTTGAACTTACACAGAATATTGTATGTACATGCAGATGTCACAGAATATTACTGACTTAAGTTACACACCCCTCTTTCCATCGCTGAAGAGACAGAAACTCCAGCACTCCAGCTGACACTGCTGCCAGAAAGCTAAAACCCATTCCAATGGCTGTGTAAAAGACAAGGTATGAAGTGGATTAATTCAATGTTTTTGTACAGTATCACACATAGTGATATCATATAATTTTAGTAACATTGTTAGAATTGTCAAAGTCATATGTGATAACTTTAAATGTGCATTGAATCTTTACAGTACGGAAAAGAGGATTTAAATCTTTCAGTACCATTCAGATCATGTAGATATTTAATTTAAGGTAAAACTTTGTTTTTCCAGGAACAGAAAATTTTAAATTTCCAAGTTCTATAGGACTGGCAGCCATTTTGTAACTCCATGGTAACATTATTAGTACTGAAAAACGGAATGTTGAGCTATATGGACTGTACACATATCTTCAATAATCTGGAACATGTCAATGATGTAATTTAAAAAGTTAACCACCTGTTCATTTAAAAAAAGAAACTCTTTTTTACAGCCAAACAAGAAATCCTTACAAAATATTGTGTCACATTCCAGTCAAAAACATTTTTATGCTCACTTGCCCCATCTGGATAGACAGTGAATGATTGTTTTGTGAATATATCACTTACACTACTTTCAAGTCTTACAATGTTCACATACAGTTACACAGACTTAATGGCTGCTCCCATACTAGCTCCAATGCATTGTAGAAATATTGGCTCATGGCAGCATAAAATTTTGTTTATACTGTACCTGGATCACTCTAACTACTTTGATATTAACACAATTAAAATGGTTATGTGGGCAGAACTGTCTTACTCTCTACTGCAGAATAACTAGTTTATCAATATTTACAAAAATATAGTCTAGTTAAAATAATTTTCTGTATTTTATATTAATTTACAGTACCCTTCTTTCCAGCAGTGCTGGCAGGATCTTGTGCTAGGTGGTGTCCACCACCTACATGTACAGTAACCAGATTTTTAATTAAAGACAGCAACTATGCATGTCATCCTTAAACTAAAACTGCAGGAAAAGCAAGAAACTTAGTTCTGTTTTTGTAAAATTTTTGTCATTTGATTTAATAATTTGCTCCTCTGTGTTTAAACACAGAGGAGCAAATTATGTCAAAATCCCGAAGTGATGCCAGTGAACCACCTTGCACCTCGCTGCCAGTGCACCAGCTTCTCTAAATTTAAGGCTTCTTTAAAAAGATTTACCAATTCTTGTGAGAAGAGAGACACTGACTCCACACTTATCAAGAGTAGGATACACAACACCATTCATGAGCGGAATCAATGCCAGGATGAACACTTGATCAAAGAGACTCAGCCATGCTGTGGGCATCTGCATAAAAGCATTAGTATATTACAGTTTTAATGAGATCATTATTAACCCCATTGTAAAAGCATAACAAAACCACCTAAACACAATGACTTTCAAATTTACACATTAAAATACTGATGTAATCCTACGCGTTTCAGCAAAATATTACCATTTTCGGAGTTGAATCAGTAGCTGAATACAAGTATAGGTCTTACATTTAAAAATACAGTGTATTAAAATATGTTAAAATTATTTCTTCTCTTCTGTGGTATGTTCCTGAACATTAGAAATGACGCAATGTTTCAATTCCTCTTATATCAGGAACATGCCACAGATGAGAACAATAAGTGGTCCTAAAACCCTTTAAGGAGTTTACAAACTATTTTAATGTCACACTTAAGTCTACAGAGTTGCATTCTTCTTATGAAGCCAAGAGATCTTCAGGTATTCCCTTCATGTTATGGAACCTAACAGTTCATTACCATGTTACAACAGTATGCCACTGGTCCTTGGCCCACATCTCCTGTCCATTTATTAGACACATTCACAAATTGTGAAAAGCAACCATTACCTTTATCGTGTCTGTTCATTTGCCTGTCCACATTCAACAACTCCGCTCCCACTTGACCGATTATCACTAAATCTGATATCTGAGTATTTTTCGAAAATCTGTCATGAAAATTCAGGTTCGATTTCAATCTGACAATAACAACAGGTAATTTACATGAAGACCTATGTATAATTCTTCTTAGAATGAGAAATGTTTGAGGCAAACGTTGTAGAGAAAATCAACACACACATTTTGTTCAAAAAGTCTTTTTTAATCGTGGCATTTATGAGGTCATGTGGAAAAATATGGTTGAACCAGACAGGACACAGGTCGCAATAATGCACATAAAAGATGCCAGAATACACACACACATAACACTGAATACTTATTGCTTTTCCACGGGAACAACAGTTACACTAATGCATCTCAATGTTACATTACATGTACAATGCCCATCTTGCAATATTCATATGACTACTAACTGCATTACTGAAACTTCAAAACTGTCATGGTTTTTAGTATCAAACTGAGCAAGAAACCAAACTTACATTGAAATTGCTACCCTTGCCATCTTGAGGAAAACCAATTTTTAGATGCAGACCCTGTTCCTGGAATCCTGTCTCTATCTAGAAAAGATTAAAGAGATGTATTCATTAGACTTCATTACTGTCAATCCAGACAAATGCTGCATCATATATGAAGCCCTGAACTTGGGATGAGGTTTCCAAAAATGTTCTGTCAAGTTCGTGAAGTGGCAACAAAGTATGGAGCACTGATACAATGAACACTGGAGCAGCAAAACATACCATATTTACCCGAATGCAAGAAAACTCTAATCTAAGACACCCCCCAAATAAAACACATCTTCCAAGGGAAAATGTATTTATCCAAATCTAAGACAACCCCCAAAAATAAAATGTCTGCTAAAAAAAAACTGCCTACTAATTTCATACACTTAATACACAAATCATGTCAGATTCTATCTACCTTTACCAATCAGTGTCACTGTCTCCATCTGCACAGTCAGTGCCTTCATCTTCCTCACACTCACTCCTAACATTTCCATGCTCTTCACTGCCATTCCACAACATATCATTATCAGTCCCATCCATTGCATCGGATATACAGCACTTCTTAAGACCCTTCACAGTTGCTTATGGTAAGATGTGCTGCCATGCTGTTATGATCCACAGTGACTGAATAATTCATTTGTATTTCTTGGTTTATAAACTTACTCGAACCTGTGAAGATAATCCACAATTTTCTCCACAGATGGTGTTAGTGGTATCAAGAATTTTAAGTTCTGGATTTTTGTGTTGTGCCTGTGGTGTAACAAGTCTCAGTTCATGGCTCTTTTATGCTTTTTAATTTGTGGGTTGGTTCAGGTTTTATTTTCAAGTCTTGTAGTTGACTGATTGATTGATTAGCATTTGGGTTCGGGGCCTCTCAGCCCCGATGCACCTTGGCCTTGAACTGGAGTCTTGTACTTAATTTGTCAATAGCCATTCTCCTGTTGCTACCCTTGGACTAGATCTGTTCTCAGGTACATATCTTAACAAGTTTATTATTTGTATGGTGCCCCATGACTGACAAATAGCTCGATCTAAGGGGTTCACCAAGTTAGAAGCTTTTTTTTCCTGAAGATGGAAACAGAACTGGCTTCTGATATGTTATGCTTCTTTAAAAACTTAGAGGATGGACAAATCCAAAAAAAGAAGGACGTGACAGTTAACTTTCGTCACGCTCTCTCTCTGTTTATACATGACAGATTGGCAATACAGGCCTTGGTTTGGCTCCACGTTTCGGTTCGGTGCTTCATATGGGGATTTAAGATAACCCCATCTTGTCTATGAGTAAACACAGTATGTATTATGAGCAAAACCTCCTCTGGTGCCACTATGTCCATTCTCAATGTCAGACTGTTCTGGCATTGAACCCAGGCTCCCATAGATCAAGGGTTATAACTACTTACAAAATGCAAGTAACGGTAAATCAGTCCCATTAGAGGCCCAAGGTGCCCAGAGGGTTCCAGGAATTTAAGGTTCCCAGATTATGTGACAATGGCCCAGGATGGTGGTAAGGTTGTCATCCTCACGCACTGGCCGCACAAAATGCGAGTAGAACTCTAAAAACACCTTTTTAATAATTTGTGTAAGAAAGACAGTAACAGTACACCTCTTTCTTACACTATCTCATCTGATAATACAGTAAGCCCTTGTCCAAGGCTGGACTTTGGTTCCTGGAGAATAAATAACATTAGGCAAATCCACACCCCCAATGGTCATATGGGGACATGTGAACATGGCCACAGAAAATGTACCTTTAATACCAAATGAATGGCCCTATTTCTACTGCATAGGGAATAAATGAATAATAAAATAAAAAACATTATGACACTTATGTATAGTAAATGATATCTATTAAAATTGTAATTTAATTTCATGCAGTAGCAATGTAAGCCTGAGACACAGACAGATAAAGGCATGTCAGCATGCACATTTCCAAAGCATAATTGATAGGATTTTCACATTCAAGAATTGAAGGTTATTATATGCTTTTTCATGTGTAAGTAAATACAATATAGAAGCAACCTGTACTTATCTTACCAAATGTTACAATATCATACACTATACTTTAAGACCAACTGAAATAATACAACAAAATCTAGCCATATCTAAAGTAATATATATAAGGAACAATGATGTATACCCCACTGTCAACACTGATAGCTAAGGAACTGGGAACTTATCACTTATTGATTGCAGTATATACATCAGGGACATTCCTTGAGTTGAGTGGAGGTCAAAATCTCACTTTCTTCCCATGGTTTGGAAACTGCAAACTGTTCAGCTGCTCTAGCCACATATGAAAATCAACTAATGGTTGTGGGTGATAAAAGTTAGTAACACAAGTCATGGATGGAAGGGAGGAGAACACAAGTAAGCAAGCTGGCAGCTGGGCAGAAAATGAAGATGCACTATTGAGAGAAACAAAACACGGATATATGTTACATTAAATAGAAGATGCAAAGCTCCAGTTCTTCTTTTAAATAAAAAATTAATGGAAGCGTAAATAAATAAAGAAGTATACAAAAAAACAGAAAACTTGACACTATGAGATCCAAGGAAAGATAAAAAACTATTACGGATAGGCCTACAAAATATCTGTGTTTCATTATTTCACTAGTAGTGTACCTGGAAGAACACAAGCCAATATGGAAGCAGACAGATGAAGAGTATTAGTATTATTCCCAGGCGTTTAACATCTTCCACAGCAGCATCATGGTGGCTGCCCCCATAACGAATCTTGGCATAGTCGAGCCAGGATGGGGCTTGTGCACTGGGTACTGGGCTGTGATGACCGACTGACTGCTGTGAGAACGAATTACTGCGGCGTTCAAGAACAGGGGAGCTGTGCGCAGAATGAGTCACTCAGTACGCCGTGAATACAGATAAAAATACAATGGACTGGTCTTGCAAGACTGTGTTACAGCTGTTTGGCAAACCACCATTATTAAATATGTACAACAATTTTACATGTATATTATGTTCTGCTGATGAAGCTATAGGCCATATTGCACAGTGCAAGGAATATCTGCCTATATAATTTAAAAAATATGAAGTTTATGATCCATACAGACCAATGGAATGTGTTCAGCCTTTGAAAAAATTTGTTCTGTACAATATTGATTAGCAGTGGAAATGAAGTACAAATAGTAACATTAATTTTCAGAGTAACATAAAACTCACTGCCATCGTACACAGAACCCAGTTATGGTCCCCCAAAAAAAGGTGCAAGAGCTTATTAGATCCAAAATGTCAGACCATATAACAAATAATAACTCCATTCTGAATGAACACTGTAACCTTATCAAAATTCCTTCTACAGAAGTGTCTAAACCAACATTTTGACAGCTGACAAACAAGTAATTTACTAACCTCATTTCAAATTTACAATCTGGTATGTAACAGCCATTTTACATGGAATCTTAGATGATGGTAAGAGAAACATTTTCAAATAATATAACACACAATGACAAAATAACATATAAAAAGACAGAAACCCTAGTGCATGCTCCTTTGTCTTCCCTCACTTAACATGTTTCTTTTATAAATTAAGTAACTGTGACATAATAATGGGATTCTGATACCCTATCTCATCGTGCGTACCTCTGTATACTAGTTTGTCTTGGCTGACAACAGCGACCACCAATGGCATCACGCAGAATGCACAGTATGGACCTAAGAACTGAACCAGCTGGCCGATGGACTATGTAATAGGGGCGTCCAAAAGAAAATAGTATCAGAGCCACCAATAAACAGCCACCTGCCCCAGCATATGTTTTCAGGAATCCTTCTGTCATGTCCAGTGCTATATAAGACAATGCTCCAACACCCAACAGGCTTCCAGTGTTGACACACCAGTAGTACCAGTTAAAGAACTTCCGCAGAGAATCTGCACCACCATACTTCACCTAGAACAGAAAGAAACATTTTACTGTATAACTACTAAGTATAACACACACACACACACACACACATATATATATATATATATATATATATATAAATAAACAATAAAAAAGGCATTAACAAGATTGGACATTCTGACTCCTGAAGATGAGTCCATTATGTTGTCTTGAAATATTTGGCACCAATTACCCAGTGATGCGGCATCACATCACAGAAGAATGGACACTATATTGACACTCATGTGTGTGACATTTTTCCCCCCCAAAAAGAGAGCTTTCGGAATGAAGTAACACTAACATTACTAATGGTGCTCCTGTTTTCACCCACCCAGTTCACAAATATGTTGAAGAACCTTGTACCAAAATGGTTTCAATATCTTTGAATTTATATAGCCAAATCTCTGTATCATCATCCCCCTACACATCAGTCTCCTACAAGTATCATTCATTCATTATGGTCTGCATAAATGTGACACCTTTAAAACTTTCCTGCAACTGCTGTTTTCCTATGTTTATCATTTTTCTCCCCACATTCCCTTCAGAAACAATGAACATATTTTTTTACTTTAGTTAAGTTAGTTATCTGAAAAGAATTTTCCATCTCAATTATAATCATACTTCCTCATCTCCCTGAATCTCATGGTCTAATATATGATATGTTCCCACCTCAGTAGTGAAGACATGAGAAATGGTACATGAATGAAATGTTGATAGAATGAAACAAAACGGGACAGGTAAAATCTCATTCTGGTGTACACCGCTTCCATATACAATCATTGCACCTTCACATCCTGAATGCTCCTACCTGTTCCAAACAGACTGGATGAAGGTGTCATCAATACTAAATACAAATGCACTTGCTTTTGTTACTATATTACTTTAGTTGCTACAAGTACTACTGGGGTAGCGCAGTCAGTATAACAACTTGCTACAAGCTGGATAGTTCAGGGTTAGAATCCCAGCTAGGGCAAAGATTTTTTCTTCTTCAAAACTGAATGCACCAGCTCTGGGGCCCACTCAGCCTCCTATTCAACAGGTACAGAGGGTTCCTTCCCAACACTACAGCTGCGAGGGCAATTTGACAACTAAATTCTATCTAGCACCAAGGATAAGAATGAGTGGAGCTATACCTCTATTCTCCCTGCATACCTTCATGGCATGGATAGGGACACTATGGCTCATTCATTTCAGAAGTGGTGGTAACAGCCATGTAGTATTCATTTTAGGAAAAATCTACTATAAATCATGCACCAACATGAACGAACAAGTTCTTTAGCAAGGGAAAACACAAAGAAATTTTAAAAGTATTACTTGCTCAGCTCCAAATGATGGTATATTGGCACGCACAGTTCCTCCAGCAATGCCCACACAAATTAAGATGCCATATATTTCAGGCACACAGGATGGTGAGGCAGGAGTGCGATGACAGAGGTAACCACTAGCCATGGTTGTTAGCAATGTGAATCCAACCACATAGAGAGACAGACCAATAACAAGGGCCCAGTATCTACCCACCTGCAAATAAATATATGTAGAGCAAAAAACAAGTTTTGTATGGTATTCAATGGTATTCCAAATGGATTGCATAAACATGCACTTACACTGCACAAACAGTTGCACAATCTTCCTTTCATATGACATCAACATCTGGTATGTCAGCAGTTTTCATGTTCATTTCTTGTTGATAAAGATCTACTGCTCAAATAACTAAACAATACTACTATAAAATAAGATACTACACATCGGAGTACAAAAATACCACTGTTGGCAGGCACTATTATTTTTCTTCTATTTTCTCAAATGCATAACATGAAACATTTTGAATGAAACATACAAGTTTCAGTGGATATGCATTTTATACATGGCCATTTTTGTACAATGACCAATACCTGAGAAAGTAAAAACATGCTGCCTACAGCTTCCTCTATCCTGAAGATGGAGGCTGCAGGTTCCTCCAAAATGCAGGTACTTATCTACCAGAGTAAATAGAATTACATCTCTGAAGACTACAACTGTAATGTTTACCACTGTGACAATCTCAAATATCACTCAGTTCAAAGTTTTGACAATGGTACGCACCATCATATTAAAGATTAATAAGTCTTCAAACTGTGTTCACCATCTAATATTCAAAAACGTACATGTATGTCTGTACAGTAACTCAGGTCCAACAGACAGAATTAACTTCAATGGCTAAAATTCTGCTTCTTCACACAGGTTAAATATGGAGGTGACATTAAAAAAAAAAAAAACCAAGAACCCAAAACTAATATTGTGAAGGTGGTGTATACACTGCTGGTAGCTTCTAGGCAAAATATGAATGCCATACTTTGCAGAACAGAATAGTAAATGCATGTCATGTAGTGAAGAACAGTAGAGGGCTAACATCTTACAGCATCCCTCAAATCACTGAGGCACTCAGGAAGAAGTGCTGAATTCTCTTTCCCTGTATTAGGACGATGGCAATTTGAACAGAAAGTATTACTGAAAAACCTACAGAGTAACACATTACAAATAAAACTCAACCAGTAAAGAGCAGATGGCAGATATTCTCTGTTATATGTTCATTCTCAGCATCTCCGAAAACAGTTTACTTTCAGCTGCAAAAAATTTATCTTCAAAAATTCAAGGTATTTTGCAAAACTTGAATGAACACAAAACTTGAAAATTCAGTCTTCCATTAAAGACATCTGGGAAATTTATGAGGATGGTTTGCAATTCTAGCACCAACCTCATTCAATTTATCAGTGACCACTCACCAAAATCATCATAGTTATCACTGGTAAGGTGATGGTGATGATGACGACAAAGACAAAGACTGTAATGAGTGCAGAGGGCATTTCCAGTATCTGCTGTAACCTGGATTCATTTTTTTTATTGTGTTTACCAACAGCTTTGTCAATTATACTAGCAGTCCAAATGTGAGCTGTACAACGAAGCAGACGTAATGCCCAACTTTTCCGCCTGAGAATCCCAACAATTTGTAAGAAGCTCTGAGGTAACTGCACTGCACATTCCTATTGCAGCTCAACCTTGACAAGGTGAGCCACAAACTGTAATTTGCAAAATTAAAGAACTGTAATATAACAAATCATAGATACAAAAACTTGTGTTAACCTCCTTGAAATTAAACTACCAGAGAACTGAAAATCTGAGAACAGGGTCACATGAAAATTTTCTATAGTAATAATTTGTGACAATGATACTTCTATACTTACCAATCCATCAGCAAGCCATCCCCCTCCGAGAGCAGAAAAGTGTGCTATCCCTACCAAAACAAGCACTGCTGTCATGGATCCACGAGGAGACCATCCTCCCAGACTTAAGAAGAGGAAAAGGTTGGCTACTAAAGCATAAAATGCCAGGCGTTCCAATGTTAGGGTCACTAATACCAAACCACCTGCAATTGTACTCCTTCGAGGATCCCATGGTGCTGGCCGCACTAAAAGTGGTGTAGACTCCGTTTCCATCAGGTACTGTGTTAACAGAAATAACTGATGTATTAATTGACTGCAATGTCTAATAGCACTACAATGAAGTCTCACTTGTATGAAGCAAGAATGAAGAATATTCCCTCTAAATTAGTGTTCATAATTTGTAAGCATTTTTCGTATGGGCAAAACAGATTCTCACACATCATGAAAACAATCATTGCCCAATACTTGTCCATTAAATGAAGTAATTCCCAATCAGCATACTTAATCAGCATGTTATGAAGTGTAAACACCTTAACAATAAAAAAACTACAAGCCACAATACGAAAATAAGATTAATTTGTATTAGGCCTAATATATCATACAAAAAACTTAATTTTTAACAAGACAGAAGTGCAAAAGAGTCTGTCTATAATCACAAGGATATAGTGTTCTTATGGCAATAGTGTGATAACACAGAAGGCAGTCATTTTATTTCCTCTCACATGAAGAAATGAAAACAAATGGCATACCTTACAATTTACTGCAGAAATATTACCCCTTTTATAAAAATGGATCTCTTGATATGCTTGTGGCTTCATTTGTGTCACTGACATTCCAACTTACATTTTACTCAGAATTTTTGCTTTCAGTACAGTTGCACACATGGAAAACAATTTGTCAACCTTGCTGCTAAGCACCTGTCCATTCTCATGCTTTTTCAAACCATTGAATCACTGTTCATCATTCCCTAACACATGCAAAATGGTAATTAAAAAAAAACTAAACTCTTACACAATCTTTTGCAGAATGCCACAGAATAAAGAAATGCCATTATATGTATTGAGTACGGCAAAGATAATCCAAAGATGAAAAGAATCATTATAATTTTCACTAATAAGAAAAGTAAAGTGGTCCCTGTTGACACTATACAGGTATAACATTTTTACTTCTGTCCAGACAGGTACACTATACTACTAAGTTATAGATGAAATATAATGCAAATAGCCCAGTGTGGGAAAATAAAATGCAAACCATCATAGTATAGTTGATATTAGTTTTGGTAACTCTAAATAAATTCAAAGTTACTGATTCAATGTTGCATAGGCATACTTCTAGTACAAAACAGGAAGTGCTGAAAAGAGCATTACAAGTACACCCCTTTAAAATTTTAATCTGTGTAAAGGTAATGGCTAAATGTGTAAGTTAATAATTACACAATATTGTGATATACTTCAATATTACTTCTATCTACTTCTGATAAAACATAAAAAGTTCACACACTTTTGACATATATGCAATTTTATCACAAAAGCAAAACGTTTCACACTGGATATTGAAATTATTTACTCCACGAGTTAATACATGAAAAAAAAATATTATTTCACATTGGACTTGTACATATCTGTCTGATTTGTCTCCCTACAAGTGTGGCTATGATGTCATCAATTCTCACTTTCAAACACAACACTATAAGTATTTCATGTGGGCACATGAATTCTGACTCTATTACCTGCACACAATGGCCCTAACAACTGTTTTCTCTTTCAACCTCACATTTCATGCTCCTACATCCAACAAAGCCATGTCTGTTACCACCTCAGATATTTGCATGACAGTCATGGTATACTCAGTATTTGGAAATCAGAAAGTATGAAGTTGCCTGCAATGGCACAATCGCCATACCAAATTTAACGAAAATCCATCAGTTTGTCCAAATGTCATTTGAGGGCGCAAATATATGAACGTGCATACAGACGCGCAAGTGTATTCAGCCTCACGCTCCGGCTGATTTACCTCCCGGAAAAGTCCTCGGTACCCATTAGATATGGACCTGGGTGGGCCCCAGAGCCGACATGGGGTTTCTGACCAAGAAAAAAAAATCTCTTGTCTCATCTGCGAATCGCAATACGATTCTTCTATCACCTAACCATGTAATGTAAAGACTGTCACTGTCAGGCTACCCGCGTTCCTTTTGGACCTTCGCACTTTATCGAGGCATACAATACAAATCATAACTTACCTACAATTTAGACACGACAGTTTAAGAAATTCATACTTTCAACTACACAACTGCTGCTATTTCTGCACAATAAAGATTCTCCATGACAAAACACAGAGAAATTGTGTATACTAAACTACGCAGCGAACCTATCGCTTGTCTTGCCCGAAATTCGCGATAAGCTGCCAACCTTAACGCGGGAAACCCAAGTGCAGCCAGGGCGCCCGTACTACAGTTTGGCTATGCGTACATTATAAACCATTTGTCTTATGGACCCCGTTGGCCGAGGTAGCGTCGTCGACATAGCGACTCGCGACGGGCTGGACGGTACGGCGATCGAATCCCCGTTGGCGGCGAGATTTTCCGCCCCGTCCAGACGGGCCCTGGTGCCCACCAGACTCTACACGATGGGTACGGGGTCTCTTTCTCGGGAGTAAAGCGGCCGGGTCGTGGTGTGGACAACCCACCCTCATTTAGCGCCAAGTTTAAAGAAAAAGTACAGCTGTACTCTATTTCCCCTCCGGGCCTTCATGGCCTGTTCAAGGGTTAACTTCACTTTTACTTTCATTGATCCATGCACATAGAATGTAGCTTAGCAGTTCTCAGACCTTCCCTGAGTAATCGCCCTCACAATTCCTATTCTTGAATCCTACTTTTTCATGATTATGTACAACTCGTATAAAACTTACACTTTCGAGGCAAAAGTATGTGAACACTCTTCTCTCTTCGAGGCTAGCAGCTTGTATCGCGATGCGAGGTATAAAATTAACAAAAGACTTGCGTGATCTTTGCGTGTGGTAGGAAGGCGTGTGTTAATTGTTCGGCAGTCTTGGTACGCGTTCGGAAGACCGGTGTTGATGGCTGCATGTAAAACAAAGGAGAGAGAGATATCAGGGATATGACGTCGTATATATATATAGCGAGGTCTGAATGATGTTACCGTCCAGAAAAAACTTCTACCTTTCTCTGAATCGCCTATGAGTTTCTACCAAACTATAAGGCTTCGTATTTCGAAAGGTCGTAATCGTCATAGTCACGAGGGTAAAAACCACCAATAATACAAAGCGTAACGTTTATCTATTTAGAAAAGTATTAGACTTAACGAGGAAAGTGCATTCGGCACAAAATGCATGTTTCATTCTCCTCTACAAATTTGTTCGGAATATTTTTTTGGTTCCGACAGATATTTAATGACTTGTTCTCGAAATATATGCAGAGGGGCATAAAGGCGTTTGTGAAGGAGTCCCTTATTTTTGTCCGATTTTAATCACAACTAGAATGTATAGACAAATATTTTCAAGCCCCTCAATATCAAACATCACGAAGGTCTGCTCTGATGTTTCGAGTTGTTTCATGAGTACAGACAGACGGACCGAGTTGATGAATGACCCGCAATGTTTGAGAAGACGTCTAACATCCACGAAGAGCAATTATACATTTCGATAAGATACCATAATACGTGAAAAAAAAACTTAATGCAAGAGTGCATAAATTTCGCACAAAGCTAAATACCACCTGATATTTCTGGGCGCCGGAATAGTGACATGAAGTTAAGTCCCATAAAGACGACCCACAATCATTAGGCTCCACCGAGAGAAGTTTAGTTGCCCGGGCAACCTGGCACCGCGGATATGTACACTCCTGACGTATTGCATGTCGGTAATTATCACTGACAGATGGTGTCGGTTTGAATTTCAGACTGTATGCCAATTCAGCGAACATCGCGATTGTGTAGTGAGATCTGTTGCTTTGTAGTTTGGAGACCCTCATTTCAAATTTTACATCTGACATAGGCTACCCTGGTATTTTTTCTTGTCGTTTTCTTCGGTTCCTCCAAGAATATTGCAGTGCAGGCCACGGCGACTTCCTTGTAATCTTTTACGGAACATTACACGTCACTTGGCAACCGAGATAGCCTAATCATTATAATGACTAGTCTATGGACTTGAGCATCCAGAGTTCGATTCTTGACATGACCAAGATATTTCTGTCTTCTCCAAAATATCTAGGCCGGCTGTGGGTCCACCCAACCTCATATGCAATGCTTACGGGGGTTTCTCTCCAGAGGAAAAGTGGCCAGGGCGTGAATTTGACTACTCATTCCATGTAGTGCCAGGGTTAAGAATGAGTGAAACTATACTTCAGTTCCCCTCGTATGACTCCATGGCGTGAGCGTGGACAACGCTATCTTTCACTGTTCGTTAATTAATTAATTTATTTATTATTTCACTTATTTGCTAGATAATAGGGTAGAATGTAAGACTGAAGAGTGGATAATGAATTGTGAGCTGAAGCTACCGTGCCCTGATTTCATGTACTATCCAGGGTGTTGGCTGGAGGGACTGAAAACATACACGAAAAGGCTCGGTCTGGATAGCCGGCCTTAGGGTTGAACCCAGAACTATCGTGTACGAAACCGGAGTGCTAACCATCATTCTATCCTGACCTTCAGTTTGGACACTATATAATCTTAGCGGCTGATTGTGTTGTGGAATGACACCCAGATTGAAAATAAATAAATTACTCTATAAATACATACACACATTATTTTAATGCGTATTTATTGTGTATTTCTTTGGGTTGCCAGAATGTCTAAATTGAAGGTGATGATTATATTTGTCGCTAATTTGCAAGGCTGTCGCTAGTATAAATTGCTTACCCTTTCGCTACTTTTCGTGTGTGACAATTGGCCTTCCTGGAGTCGAAATGCAACGCAATCGAAATTCCTATGACGACCAATTTCACCACGTTAAGTACCTTGAATAAGGGTATACCGTAACCTCAGCGTGTAGCATTTGTTTGATGTATTGCCACAAATCTTTCCTGGTCTTTCGCTCACGATATATCAAATAATGTGAAAAGATGGAGTTGTGATATAATTTCGTGCTGAAGGTCCCGGACATTTACATCGTAAATCTGAGGTAATATGTGGTCAATTCGATTGGAAATTACTGTGGGAGCTGAGTCCACGTGATGTGCAGTGTCGCAGGGTTGAAGTTTGGCGCGTTACAGTAACATTTAATTCTGTATGTTGATTATTTTGTGTCAAAATTACATGTTATCAAAGTGGTTCAATAGAGTGGGGTAAGAGGAGTAGGATGCTTGTGATCTAGAAATCGAAATAGATGAATTGTCAGTGGCTATTCGATTACGGAATGACGTATTTGAGTTATGGTGTATAGCCCTGTTCAAACTATTTCATTATTCTAAATCAGAGTTTATAATCTGTGGTTTAAGTGATGCATTGTAGTAGGCCGTGTATAACATTTGTTTGGTGGTCGGAGAGTTTGGGCATCAATTCATGCACTACTGATGGTTTTTGGCATGGACTGGGAACATTGGTGACGATGAAAGTTGCGTATATAACATAGAATTTTTTTAAATAATTTTAACCAGTCTTGTGATGTTTGTGCATTCCGTGTGTACCATTATGTTCTTTATTTGTGAACTGATTTATTTTGTGTAGAAAAGAATGGATGCAGATGACTTGTTTCGGAAGCTAACATGTGGGGCAAAGTTTAATTTCAAGAAATACTCTTCTGATGTACAAAAGTTGAAGGTCTGTGTGTGTGTTTTTTTTAGAGAATCCTCTAATTAATTTGTTTTCCCTTTATTAATATATTTATGAGTGTTCTATTTCTTGTCATTTTGTATACTTTTTAAATTCTTATAACTAATCTTCAAGTTGAAACACTGTTGAGCGTGGAGTTACTAATTCTGTCTTACATCATATATCCAAATGGTTGCAGGCAAACCAGTTTCTAGTAAATGCAGATAAAACAAATACAGTACAACTAAAAATAAGTTTTTAGTACCAGGAGCTTAACAAAAAATTTTTTTTAAAATTTATAATTCAAATGATCCACTATTGTGGATATAGAACTTGTCATTATTCTATGAATAGGAAACAGTCAACACAGGTATAACAACTACTACACAATGTACATACAAAACTGATACATAACATGATTAAAAGAGTCTATAGTTATTTAGACATAATTATGAGATAATATAAACATAACAATCAGGATCACTCTTAGAGGTCCAGTCAAAATATTCTTCAAGTGTATAAAATGAACCCACTGAAAGAAACCTTTTGAGAGTTAGCTTAAATTTTTTCACATTCCGAAATAAATTCTTAATATTTTGAGGTAGGTAATTGAATATTTTTATTCCTGAATAATAAATTCCTTTTTTATGTTTTGCCAATCTTGTTAATGGAGGCTGTAGGTCAGACCTATGTCGGGCTGTAATTGAGTGAACATCGGAGTTTATTGTAAATTTATCTGTATTATTAACTACAAACAATAGTATTGACAATATGTACTGCGAGTATAGCGGAAGGATATTTAGCTTTTTAAACGACTCACGACATGACACTCTATTGTCTACCTTCATAATAATTCTTATTACCCTCTTTTGCAATTTAAAAATGTTCTTACTGTAGGGTGAGCCTCCCCAAAAGTCAATACTGTATATTATAATGGAATGCACATAAGCAAAATATACTGTCCGTAATTTTTTTGTAGAGATAATGGGTTTCAAAAGTCTAATTACATAACATGCTGAGTTAAGTTTACAACTTAACTGTTCAATATGTAAGTTCCAGGATAGTGTACTATCCAAGGTAAGTCCCAGAAATCTTGTACTTAACGTATTTGTAATAGAGTTACCTTTATAACTAGGTTGTATGTCTATGAGAAGCTTTGATTTTGTAGAAAAATGCTAAACTTACTGCAAACATAGTTCCAACTAAAGTCTCCTATTATCCATTAATTTTAACATATGCTGATCAAATTCTTGTTGGCACTAACACTATAAAATTTCTAGGTTTACAATTGGTTAGCCACTGCAAGTGGAAGACCCACATAAACCCTTTACTAAGTAAGTTGAGTGCAGTATGCTTTATCATGAGAAGACTACCTCATATACTAAACATAGATACACTGAGGATTGTATATTTTGCTCACTTTCACACATTGTTAGTATAAGGTATAATACTTTGGTGTACTTCAACTACTATGCATAAGGTTTTCTTGATTCAAAAAGGGATAATAAGAATTACATTGGTAATAGGTCGAAGGAGCTCATGTAGAAATTGGTTTGAGAAACTTGACGTGTAAACAGTTCCATGTTTGTATATTTTTTAATTGGTGATGTTTGATGATAACAATCTGGACAACTTTCAGGCTGACTCCTCAATATATTGTGTACACATGATGAATAAAACTCAAATACACATTCCTTTAGTGAAATATTCTTATATTCAAAAAGGTGTTACAAACTCCTGTGTAAAGATATTTAATCCATGACCTGCAAGCATATTCAAACATCAAAAGGATAAATAAATTTTTGAGTCTGAATTAAGAAAGTGTCTTGTTAATATACATTTTATACTATAGAGGAGTTTTTATCAAATGATGGGGGTATTGTCCATTCATTTTAACTATTGAATCATATATTGTATTGAATGACTTGTAGTTTTCTTGTTTTATGTTTATAACTCTTAATAATTATTATATATATTTCACATTTAATGTTATACATATTGTATTTATCTTGTTTTCATTGTGTTTGTATTTTGTGAAAGCTGTGAATATTTAATTTGTGTCTTATGAAGTTGTTTAATTGTAACCAATGTTACTTTGACCTGATTAATATTCAACTGTCATTGAACGGATATTGGATCTATGAAATTTGTGTGTATGTATATATGTATGTATGTATGTACTTCACAGGGTGTAAAGCAAACATACATTCCTGTCTCTCCTACCCTTAATATAAAAAGGGAACCAAATGAAGATGCCTGCCAATTAGAAGATGACACTGTCAGATCTGAAGCTAATGATACTAATGATTCAAATAATGAACTAATATTGCTCGGCTCAATAAAGGCAGCTAATACTGTAAGAAAGGTTGAGAAAGGGAAAAAAATACATACCAAGGAATTGCTTAAGAAAAAGCAGGCTGCTCAACAGGAAGAACAGGTATGAATGTAGGTTCTGGTTCCTAATATTTGGAAACACCATTCTCCATATGTTTTATAATGTTTGTAATAAAAATTCTTGATTACTTAATTTCAGGCTGTGTAGATGTATCGGAAGTAATATGATCTGCATATTAAATTTTATCTACTGCTCTTCACTCAAGGATAAACCCATATGTGGGGAAATAAAATTAGCCTTTAGCATATAAATGTTAGGTGCCAAAAATCAAAATCTTTTTCACCTGGTTGTTTGTATTTCTCTGTTATACTATCAGTATTGCTACAGTTGAGTGTGTAGGGACTGTGTATTGATTATAGAGCTCTTGTTAAAATTTGTAGTTGAGCAAACTACAATATACAGTATACTCTTGATTATCCATGTGTGGTTTGTTTTGTGGACTGTCCATGAGCAATTGTAAGTTGTTACTAATGATGGAGATGGGAAATAATGTGATTTAGTGATGAGTGTGTGAACAAAATCCTCAGTATAGTAATCAGTATCTTTCATGTGTATTCATATATATTTAATGAACACATAGCTACTCTGTGTTGTGGCTCAATGAAATATATGTTTTTAATTAGCCATGTTTCTCAGTTATCTTTTGACTCATCTTCCCACCATTACCTTGGATAATTGAGAGTACGATGTGTTTACATTTTGCGTACATTTTACAACTTTTTTCCTAAAGGCAATGTTTGCCATTCCTCTAATGAAAAAATGCCTGAAGGCTGAAACATGCAGTTCACCAGCAGACATGCAACTCATTACAAGTTTGCTCATTGCATACCAGCTGAATAGCTGAGATGTGATGCTGGCCACTCATTTCCCCTCCATTTGTTGCTGAAGTTAAGAATGAGTGGATTTCTATCTCCTTTCCCTATGTACCATCATGGTGTGCACGGGGGCTATATTTTTTCTGTTCTTTTTAGAAGGAAACTGTATCAGTTAGTAGCTTATTTGTTGTCATTGCATTTTATATCACAAAGAATTGACCTTTTGAAGCGTAAAATTCATCTAAACAAAGTGGGTACATTCCATTTCTTCATATGTACCTCACAGGGGCAGTGCATCTTTCTGACAAAGAGTATCTGGTTAATACTCTGTAGTTAAATAATTGCTCTTTTTTGTCAGAAACTTGTGAAACAACAATAGGTGTGGGTATCAGTCAATAACACAACAATATCTAAAAAGATGTTTAATAAAGGATGAAGCAAACTACATGTTTCGGCCTAATGTGGCCATCATCAGGTTTATATCTGAAAGTATGGTGGTATTGCTTTACAGGATTGGTATGGATATGTCATGATGGTGAGAGCTCAGCATCTGTGATGTTTGTTATATGCTATTTATAGGGGGGGGGGGTATCTGTAATGTGTGTTATCCTGGGGGTGCAGCTCTAGTTTGTCTGCTCGCTGCTGTCCTGTGTGGGTCTCCAGCTACTGTTTGTCCATATCCGATGTCTACTGCTGGTGGGCCTTTGTTATAGGTTCTGTGGAGTGGAGAAACATGTAGTTTACTACATCTTTATTAAACATCTTTTTAGATATTGTTGTGTTATTGACTGATACCCACACCTATTGTTTATATACACACAACGGGGGTGGTTCATTTTAGAATTAAGAACAGTAGTAGTTCAATGATGATCGCAAGTGACCTTAGCTGAACTTATGGGATTTTGTTAGAGAAACGTGCTTGGTCTTGTTATCTGCTTTTCGTTTTGTTGTTACCAGTTTGCCACGGCCTTATAAATCAGGTCGCTCACATTGTGCTTTGTTTTGTGTGACAGTTGTTACCAAAGTTCACCGCCAGGGTTCCGTGTAATTCGTCTGTCAAACTGTATGATGTCTACTTCTTGGTCTACTGCTGTCGGTCCTAACATTACACCTTCTCCATTGAATGTGACGTGCGCATTATATATCCAAAATATTTTAATTTTCTTGTCGTGATTAAAGTTTCCAGAGAGTGCTCGAGCTTAATTTGATTAAATTTGCAGTCGTCCTTCTTGCTGTACGTCATATTCTGAGCAATCTTCTCCACGTCCATAGCTCGAATGCATCTATCTTCCTTTTATCTGCTTTCCTTAGTGTCCACTTCCGCATCTATAGAGCACTGCTGGAAAACCCATTGTCTGCACTAGATTAATTGTTGTGTTGTTCGGCACTCTCAAGTCTTTCATGATTTATATCAAATTTGCCATTACTGGTTTTCCCAAGCTTATTCTTCTCTTGATCTCATCTTTGGTGATGACAGCCTCTAAAACCTTGCAGGTTGCTACTCTGCTTATTTCTTCACCGCCTACAAAGATGTTTACTTGTTCCCCAGTTTTCATTACTCTATTTTCTTTAGATTCAATTAAAACCTACACTTTCACTTCCAGTTTTGACTCTTTTGTCAGTCTGACCATATCTTAACTGTTGTCTGCTAGCAGAATGGTAGCATATGTGTATTTCATGCATCCTTACTGCTCTGTAAACTTTAACTGCACAAACTTTGGTGTACAAACACCATTGCTAAATATGTCTTCTTTGAACGCAGAAGTCTGCTGTTGAGGTGTATTATGTTTGTTGGCTTGTATACCTTAAGATTATTTCCTGTCAGAGGTGAAATGAATGATTTAGAGTAAGGTAAAGGATGTAAATAGCAAGCAGTGATATCATTCAATGACAAAATAGCACAAAGAAATATTGTACTAGAATTAAGTTATTCAGTAACTTCCACCTGATGATTTTAAGTGTTCTTGGATGTTAAGGCCATCATTGCTCGGTGTTTCTAGCCATGTAAGGCTAATGCTTGTTTAGTACTGTGCAAAGTAGTGCCTTTAACATTCTAACCTGTTTTGACTGTGGGATTAATGAGTACGAGTGTAGAGCTATACTGGTTGGACTCTTACTGTGATTTTCCTGAACTGATCAAGATGAATGCTGGTAGAATTCATAACCACTTCTTCAAACTCCCAATTCATCTTCCAGCAGTTTTTAAATAAATACAATGATCATCTGCTGCCACATCTTTCCCCTAACATTCATAACATTGCAACGAGTTGCAAAACTGACACATGAAAAGGATAAAGTACATCTGTCAATGATCTGTTTAGTAGTTCTTTCTCCAACCTTTTTGCCTAGATCAGATATTTGGCTCTGTAATTCTAAACCTTAACAAGTTTCTTAAATTCATCTGTGCATGCTGTACTAACTTTGACCCCATAATCCATTCAAAGGCATCAAGCATTAATATGCTATGACAGGGTTGTGTCTGCTACCTCCCCTTGTGTTCGTATCAGAATTGCCTCTGTGGTGGCTTAAGATGAAGCTGGCAACAAAACAGTCCTTATTAAGAAGTCTTTTCTGCACAGTGCTATCCATGCTGTGAAGTGGAATGATGTCATCAGGTTGTAGACGACTGCGGATACTAGACAAAACACACTGATAATGCATGTGCACATACTCTGCCACAGACCACTACTGCTCTTAGTCTTTTCTTGATTTTGGATCCTTATGCACAGGAGGCACAATGTATGCAATATAAACAATACAGTATTTTGATACTAACATAATCTCCCTTTTGTACACACAAATTATAACCTATCTTCTTACAGCAGGCAATTATATTTTGCTTCAAAGCAGTGGAACATTTGCACTACTTCCAGCTCTTCAACATTGAAAATCATCAAGTATTTCACTTGAATGCAAAGAACAAGAATCCACAATTTTTCAAACATGGCTATATTTTTTTTTTTGCAAATTCTCCTTTTATTAGGAGCTCTAGGCAACTATTCCTTCAGTTTCTGTTAATAACCACCAAACTCATTGCTTAACTTCTTAGAGATGTACCCTTGTCCATTTTCATCAACGTTGATAGCAGGCAATATCGCTATTCTTTTTACTCCCCCCACTTTCAGAACTTGTTTCAGGCCTTTTAGTAGTTTTAAATGGCACAACAACTAGAGTATTTAGAGCAACTGGCAATACCAAAAAGGTGAGTAGCATGTACTTATTCAACAACTGAGAGTGTTAGCATCCACAAAGACTTGGAATCTTCAAAACCACTGTGTGCATCTCAAATATCACATTCATTGCATATATCCAAGGAATAAAACACCAGTGTTAAATGTGTACTACCAACCTGAGTATGGAATTACATTTTGGAACTCTCAGGCTTAATTACTAAAGAAATGTTAAGGCACTGGATTTTAAACTTCTAGCAGGTACAGTAATTTGATACAACCAACAGTTTTAAACTTTAAATACTTCACACATCTTATTCAACTATCACAACATATCTTATTATCTTCTTCATAATCAGTGTCACTTTTCATCATGTCATGATGCCATACTCTTTCTGCATCTTGATTACTGAAATATTACCCAAAGACTACAATGTGTATAAGTTTCTCCTTTATCACATTGGGCATAAAAGGAGAAAGTAACATGGAACTGGACAGAATTGCCCAACGAACAGCTTAACAAATCGTGCTCCTGAGGTTATCACTGCAGAATCCACACGAACCAATTCAGTCACCCTAAAGAAAAAGGCAGTATATTCCTCTGAAACACCACAACAAAAAAAGCGTATCATATGGTGCAGAAACCCAAAAGCTGACCATCATTTGAACAAATGCCATGAAAACCTGAGAACTGATAGATTTGTAGTGCATCCAGAATCTAAGAGCAGAGTCATTCTGTGATGACTATCTATTGTTTTCATTGGGATCATCAGATATGATGATGATAATACATTTGACTGCAAATGGGTTGTCACCTGGTGGCAGTGGTTATTATGCATGTACATAAATATGAAATAAAGATTACATAAATATGAAGTAAGGATCTTACTTGCAGAATCCTTCTTGAGAAGCTGACTGGTTTGCAACTAGTCAAGAGGTTCCCTGCATTTCATGGAACCTGAAGGTTCATTACCACACTCACAAGCGTCCACCACCTATCTCTATCCTGGGCCAGCCCAATCCAGTCCACATACCAACATCCCACCTCCTGGAGATCCATCCTAATATTATCCACCCATCTACGCCTAGGTCTCCCTAGTGGTCTCTTTCCCTCCAGTTTCCCCACCGAGACCCTATACACCCCCCTCTCCTCACCCATACGTGCCACATGCCCAGCCCATCTCATTCTTCTCGATTTTATCACCCGCACAATATTGGGTGAGGAGTATAAATCATTTAGCTCCTCGTTATGCAATCTCCTCC